>Ga0228710_1007317_pt1 | contig 16352 bp, 13 predicted proteins | sample MedpolnodulmetaG_FD_177995 | JGI IMG/M metagenome (GOLD analysis project Ga0228710, IMG submission 177995) | Root nodule microbial communities from Medicago polymorpha collected in Santa Monica, California, United States - pink nodules | ecosystem: Host-associated > Plants > Roots > Nodule... | reverse complement strand
TTACTCCTTTGTCCTAATATCTATATTGATCTCAAGGCATAGATTTTGTCACCCTTGTATAGATCAATATTTATATTTCTTGACTCCGAAATATACTAAATTACGAATAAGTCCAATATCTTATATTTATTTAGTTCGGCATGGCCATGCAGTTTTACAGTCATATTTCATCAAGAGGCCTAAAGATATAACTCCTGTTTATGAGGAGGGACAAATTCCATCTAGGACACTCATGTGCCTCAGCATGATTCATCAAGTACCCATCAACTAACGTTATGGTTATCCTTTTACAGACAACGTTAGAATGGCAACAAAGCACTTGAGTCCACATCTAGGGATCATAGTGGTTTCAGGTCTAAGAGTGATATACACTATTATCATTGTGAGAATATCTTATGACAATTTCATAACATACTATGTAGTATTCTCACAGTGGGTTTATCCAATATAAATATTACTCCTAATATTTATACCTATGTATAGACTTAATATCTCATATCTATGACCCATGAGATACGGTCATCAGTCTACATACATAATAGTCTCGACGACGCTTTATTATTATCCTTCTTCATATTAAAGCTTGACTACAGATATATTTAAGAATAGCGTTCTTTATGATAATGTAATCTCATGATTAAGTCACACTTAATATATTATTACATGAACTATCTATTCTAAGGACTTTATTAACATTACTATAAATATAATAAAGATTGCCATATATTTATTCAATAATAAAAGTCATGATACATAAGATAAGTTCAACATAAACTATTGGCCTCTAGGGCTTACACCAACACGTGGATGTACGATTTTAAGATGTGTGGACTTGGAGGCATGCAAAGAAAGGTGAATATACTTGCTCAAGTGGATACTATTGACTTCTCCAATAAAATAGAGATTGGAATGTGAATTGTAACATGAATTGGCTTTGGCGCCTTAAAGTACCAGCAAAACTCCAACACTTCTTATGACTTTGTTGTCATAATGCTCTCCTTATTAATGCCCGTCAGCATCATTGCAACATGGTAGCTTCTCCAAACTGCACCCGTTGCTCTTCACCCATAGAGGATATTCTTCATTGTTTACATGATTGCCCGCACTCTAAAGAGCTTTGGCTCCGCTTGAATGTGGAAAGTTATAATAATATTTTCTCTGAATTCGATGTCAAGGTTTGGCTACATGAGATAGCAAAGACTACTTCATCTACTTTGTTTGTTACAGAAGCATGGTATGCTTGATGTTGGAGAAACAATACTATTTTTGAGGATCAACATTGGTGTATTCAAGATGCGGTGCGTAAGACCTTTTTGTTACATGATGAATGCATCTCTTACTATCCCAATCCTGATTTGGACCCACATTCATCATGCCTCTTAGCTCATTGGATCCCCCCTTCGGAAGGTACACTCAAACTCAATACTGATGGTAGCTTTCTAGAAGATTTTGGTTGCTTAGGTGTTGGTGGTGTTGTTCATAACCACAATGGAGATTGGATAGCTGGTTTTTCTCACTATGAATCTAGAGGTGATGCGTTATTAGCTGAGTTACGTGCTATCCAGATAGGTCTTGGCTTTTGTAGGAAAAAAGGCTATGTTAACATTATTTGTGAGAGTGATTGTTTGGAAGCAATTGACCTGATTATTGCTGGTTGCGATCATACCTTGCACATTTATGCTACTAACATCCTTCATATTAGAGATGCTTTACATAGAAATGGCAATACAATATTGGCTCATGTTCTTTGGGAACAAAATATGTGTGCAGATTTTATGGCTAAGGAAGGATCACATGCAAAATGCTCTGCTCACTGGAACTGCTCTCCGCCTGGCATGGAATCTCTCATCATGAGAGATAAGCTTGGAACTTAATTTTGTCTTTTTCCTCTTTTTCTTTTTGCCTCGTTACATTGTAACACTACCACAAAAAAAAAATAGAAACTAAAATGAAAATTTAATATATTTATAGGGATCAAAAATATATTTAACCCCGTTTAAAAATACCATAATATTCTTTAAAAAACTACCATAATATGTAATTACTAATATTATTTTTATTTATAATTATATAGTTTTATCATTGAAACTAAATTAGAATTAATCAAAGGCGTATAAGCATGCTTGGATTTTTTAAATTTTTCCAACATTGCCAAAAACACCCTTTGTTAAATGTAATTCCAAAATCAGTGTGTATATATATATATATATATATATATATATATATATATTAAAAAAATAGAATTTAGTGGGTCAAGTAACTTACAAATGTCACCCATTCAAAATCCTCAGTGCATCCAATGGTTGACATCTATTTTGCAAAAATCAAAAAAATCAAGTCTCCTGCGGTAGGAAACCTAAAGAGGTCTTCCACCGTAACATTTGCCATAGTATTGATTTGAGATCTTAGAATGTACTCTTCTTAAGTTTTTTGGTTCGATTTTTCTCATTATCAATTTCGGTGAATTAGTGCATACAAAATTTTACTCTGACTTAAAATGGACTCATCACAAGGGGAAGCTTGGAATGAACCTCTCAAATTTATTGATTATTGGATTAAATACTGAATTTACAATTTATTTTTTTACTAAACATGCACTACAATCATTTTTTATGGCAAAATTAGTTCTACAGAAAAACACACACAAACATGTCAATTCCAGTTTTCCAATTTTAGAATCAAATTTAAGAATTTCTAAAACCAATACCAAATATACACAGAATATTTTAGGGAGATGGGAAAATTATGTAGTGAAAAAAGTAGCTTTTGCTCTGATATATATATGACAAGTGCATGGATGGAGATATAGCTGGTATATGAGAATCTGATATCTGACATTTGCTAATTTTTAGAAGTAAGGCTGAAACTGAGTAATCAAACAGAAAGCAGCTTTGTGTTAAAGCTGTTATGCAAAAGCAGGACTTAATTATAATGCCAGCCGAATAACACTCGTGAGATCAGTGCCTCACCTGTACTACTAACTCATCACAGCCTTAAAGTATATGAAAAAATTTATTACATAGAAAAATTTATCCAAGAAATTGATGTATTGATCATAATAGAACTTCATTTTTACTTTCAGAATTGTAAAATGTTATTCAAAATGGTAATGACAGAATGGTGGCAGTTCATGTGGGAAAGTGCAAAAGTTTCCCACCATAGAAAAGTAAATATTAGCCACTAGATCAAGTAAAAAACATTATCTTATCATACATCCTCAAAACTAAATTATTTTGTCAACTGTTTTCCATCATCCATCTATCTCCTTCGATGTCTATTCAATTTTTTTTAAGCTAAATTAACCTATTTAAATTGACATCGAAGAGAATCAAACCTGAGACCTGAAGGAGGAGCACACTCTCAAGTCTCAAGCCAATACCACCAAGAGAGGGTTTAATGTCATATTCAATCTTAAACTTAGAAAATAAAAAACTCTTCCTCACACGTGATCAATAAATCAAATTAAATTCATACAACTCATGAAATCAGATCTCAAAAAGGGAAATATGTCTAGAAAATGGAAGAATTTAATTTAATTAATTCTAAATCAAATTAAACGAAGAAACACATCTTCCCGAAATCAGATCTGGATGGGAGTTTTGAGTTTTTAGATCACTATTTTCAAACATCATTTCCAGCCATCTTAAACATGCTCAAGAAAAGCAGACATCAGATTTGTGATCTTCGTCATGAAATCTTTCTATTGTTCTACTTCTTCTTGTATTCAGGGAACCTTCGCCGGAGATCAAATTGGACAGTCCTGATCTGTTACAGCGTTCTGTTGTAACAGCAGGAAATCCAAGTCCTTAAAATGGATTTGGATTTGGTTCTGTAAAAAAGCACACAGTTTAACACCGTAATCAATCACAACCATATATATAAGATTGGAAGGTCCAGATTACACATCAAATTTATGAGTTTTACTGTTAGATCAAATTCGACGGTCCTGATCTGTTACAGCGTTCTGCTGTAACAGTAGGAAATCCAAGTCCTTAAAATGGATTTGTATTTGGTGATGTAAAAAAGCACACAGTTTAACACTGTAATCAATTACAACTATAGATATAAGAATGGAAGGTCCAAATTACACATTAACATAAAGAATAATATGGTGTTGAGAGACTATAATAAATATGTGTTCTTTACATGATCTAGTGGCTGATATTATGTTTTCCATGGTGGGAAGCTTTTGTCCTTTCCCATGTGAAGTGCCACCTTACAAAATAGTTGGTTAGGAATATCAATATTTTTTTGTACAGACTTTTATAAAGAGGGTGGTCTTGGCCAAGAATGGTCAAAATCTGCCTAACTTTTATATACTATGGTGGACTAGGTCACATCTTTCCTTAGGACCTTTCCATTATAGGGGGAGCACTTCAGTGCCTTTAAGGCGGGAAAGGCATGTGCCTTTGCCCCAATCAGAAGCTGACACATGGCAGTGTCTTATTTAAAAAATAAAAATAATAAAAAATGGGAACAGAACAGGAACAAAGGGAAAAAACACAGAAGAAACGGGAACATGACAATGTAATCCAAGGCTTCAATGGTCCTTTTCAATCAATGGCTCAATAATTCTAACCAAATCTTTCTTATACACAGGAACATAACAATGGCTCAATAATCACTATCAAATTTTTCATAATCAACACACTCATTCTTCAAAACAGTTTCATGTATATAAGGCACTGAAGAATCAAACCCTTCTAACACATGCAATTTCACTACTTTGAAACAATGAAACAAATCAATAAATGAATTGAAACTATATGCATCTTTATGGGTTATGAATGAAAAACCGCAAATCCACGGTTTTTCATCGTCCGAGCAACCTCCGCCACAAACACAGTCGGCTTCGCCGACTTCCCGAATGAGCCTTCATCGGAGAACACAAAATCAAACTCACGGTCACAAAACGGAATCCGTTCACCACTTCCGATTTCACCAGGGGTTTCACCGATTTCCTCGCGATTCTGACGGCGTTTTTGACTCTGATTTCTCTCAGAGCAAAAACATCACGTCCTCATGTTTCCGTCGATAGATAAGGTGAATTGTCGGCGGTGCATCGGAGGACGGCGTCAGAGAGAGGCGACGACGGTGCACATGTTGACGACGGTGCTTGTTGACGGCTGTGTTATGTTCATGTTCCTGTTTCTTCTGCGTTTTTTTCCCTTTGTTCCTGTTATGTTCCCATTTATTATTATTTTTTTTAAATAAGGCACTGCCACATGTCATCTTCTGATTTGGGCGAAGGCACATGCCTTTCCCGCCTTAAAGGCACTGAAGTGCTCCCCCCATTATAGGGATAGATATGGATTTTCTTTGCACAAGTTCTCCACTATGCGATTTTGGGGTGGGACTTCAACGACTTTGTGTTGGATGACTTTTGTGACTTTAGTGTATTTTAGAGGAAAGAGAGTGATGATTGAATGATTAAAATAAATTATTATGATGAGAGAAAATTATTGGTTAGGAGAGAGATAGAGTGAAAGGCACCGAAGCCAAAGGCACCCAAGTGCTACCCGTGATTTTGTTATATTGGTTCAGTCATCTCCTGTCTTTTATATTTAAGTGTTTTTTTAAAAAAAAACAATTCACTTTCTTTTGTGAGAGGTAATGACATGAATTTTTACATGTTCCCTAAAAAAAAGAATTTTTACATGCGAAAGTTATTATTCAAAATAGTATGTTAAACTTTGTATAACGTGATTGGTTGACACATACGAATATGTGGTTAGTGATCCTAAAATTAAGGAAATTTGGATTATATATAAATAGGGAAATAATAATCAATAAAAGGTATGATGAAAATTGATGAAGTCACTCATCTCTCTCCATTTGACACACTATTGTAGAGTAATGACTAAGTCTTGGACTTAGTCTTCTGTCATAACTAGTAACGGTTTCAGTTTTATATGCTAAATAACATCAACTCTAATTGGATTCTCATCTATAAATTCTACCTTTTATTCCAAAATTAATTTGCAATTATTCAATGATTACATTGTCAATTGTGGAAACCTTATATTGATGCTTTTATTGTCGATCTCATTATCTTGAAACATTCGAGTTATTAGTGTTTGATGTACGTTATGATGCTTACTTTTGGGTGCTTTGTGTTGACAAATACTGCAAGGTGCGGGGCATAACAAAGAATGAGAAGATGGCACATAAATGCAAGTCATCTTAGTGATTAATATGTTGGTAATTGCAACTGTGCATAAGTTATTTATTGACAAATGAGTTTCTGATAGAACTATATTTCATAAGGAAATTAGTCCCCAGCGTGGTTATATTGATGCGGGATCAATATAAATGTGTCACATATGTAGATAATGTATGAAGTCATAAGGTTAAATTTTTTGAGAGAGAACTTTGCAATCTATTATGGTATTATCTGATTCGAAATTTAGTCTTTACACTTACATGCAGAGGATATTCAGTTGACAAAAAATTTGAATTACTTATTGAGTGGTTATTTTGACGGACATTCATTTAATTACATGGATATTTTTGTCAATTCGAAAAAATCATAGATTATTTTAACCGATAGTTACAATTTTGTAAATTGATTTGCTCATTCACTCACAACAAACTACACCGTACCCCTAAAAAAAATATATATCGTAGACTACTTGATAAGTAGTATACTATAAACGATAGTCTCTTAAAAATCGGGGAATTAGTCACTTTAGTCCCTGAACGGAAAATGCGTAGTCTCTTTAATCCTTGAATGTAGATTTGTTGGTCAACTTCATGGACTAAAGTGACTAACTGAGTTTACATTCTGGGACTAAATTGACTAACAGAGTCTACATTCAGGACTAAATTGACTGCATTCATGGACTAAATTGACTAACAAAGTCTACATTCAGGGACTATTTTGCAGTTTATCTGCATTCAAGGACTAAAGTGACGACTCATTTCCTATTCAGGGACTAATCTCCCCTTAAAAATCAGTTGAAATATTATAGTTTGGTCTTTATTTTTATGTTTGCATTATTTTAGCATTTAAAGTTCAAGTTTATAAATCAAGAAACGATATTCCGTAAGCCTTTTCTGTTGTAACTGGAATATTTTATTTTGAAAAATTAACTGTTTACATAACATGAGTTTTCAAATTATTATCTGTCAAAACAGAAGGTTTGAAATTATGACAGAATATCTTTATACTTTAATAATGAGCATGAATCTAACAGACAATGTTTTAATTGTTTGTGACCAAAGAAAGTTTCCAGCAACAAAGCTGTTTTGATTCCTTCTATGTCTTCTGTCTTTTTTGCATTTTGGTTTTACAATGATCATAAAACACTGTAAGAATAGATATTGGATGAGGAGAATCTACAATGCTGGAGTATATGTTCAGTGTCTGTTCTCTTGAGCTGCGACAAAACACCGCCGCGCGGTGAATTTGAAGCTCATAATAGTAGCTTCTCTCATGTGGTATGTCGGGGCACGAGAAAAGATCAACCTACCGCAAAACCAAACATTACCTTAGCGATGGACTCGACTGCCTCTAGGCTACAACTCTTTTCCTCGGACATTTAGGTTTGTTTTATTCATTCTGGAGAGCCTTACGGAAACACTTTCAAACACACTCTTCTTAACATACACAGTAATCTAGTTTTTGTTTTTTGTACTCTATCTAATTGGTCTCGCAAAATCATGTAGGCCCGACATAAATTTTAGTGCGACAAATCGGAATTTCAATTAGTAGAGTGTGTTGCTAGCGTAGTTCATTCTAAAACAATACAAACATGAACTTTAATTTATTATAAAGGAATTTACAGGCCACAATGATGACTTGCTCTTGATGGTAATTACACTTGGTTTTGCAGTTTCTATCATTAATCAGGAATCCAGATTCCCTGCAATTGCCAAAATCCGCATTCACATATCACCACATTGGTAACCGTTTGGATCAATATCGGATGGTGCATATTTCAAGCGGTTTTTGTTTTTTGCGATGACTGCATCTGCATGAATGCAGAATTTTAGCGACTGTAGGGAATCCAAATTCATTGATTTGATTGCAAAAGGGATGAAGTTGCCTTCTCAGGGTTTCTTCCTGAGGCAAAGTATGAAACACCGCTGGTCTGGATTGATGATGGTGAAGGAACATTTGGTGAGGCTCCAATTGTGGAAAATGCACTAACATTGCTACTAATGTAGATGCTGGTTTCACTAACAGGTCCTTCAATGACTAATTTTGGAGGAGGAGGTTTCTCAATTTCTTTTACACCTTCTAGCATTTGAACGACTTTGCTCATCACGGGTCTTTGAGATGGTTGCTCTTGGATGCACCAAAAGCAGACCTGAATCGCTCTCGTAACTTGCTCCATATCAACTTCCATATCGGCGAGTCTTTTATCCAAAATTCCTTTGATGTTACCTTTCTCAAACTCTTCATAGGCCCAAATTGAGAATTTCTTCCTATCGGTTTCGTCGGAGACATCAAAGTTCCTCTTTCCACTCACAATCTCCAACAAAACCATGCCATAGCTGTAAACATCGGATATTGATGTTATAGGAAGATTTGCAATCCATTCAGGTGCTAAATATCCTCTTGTTCCTCGTACGCTTGTCAAAGTTCTGTGTCTATGGTCCTTCGGATTAATGAGCTTTGCCAGACCGAAATCAGATACTTTAGCGACGTAATTCTCGTCCAAGAGAATGTTTTCAGGTTTGATATCACAGTGGACTATGCAGTCGCGACACTCCTCGTGCAGGTATGTGATTCCTTTTGCAGTGCCGAGCGCTATATTGTACCGATACTCCCAATTCAACAGTTTTCCCAGTTGCTCTTCTTCCGGGAATAAAAAATTATCCAAGGAACTATTTTTCATGAACTCATAGACTAAAAGCCTGCGGCGTCCTTCCGAGCAAAAACCGATAAGTCTCACCAAATTAAGATGATGAGTGCTGCTTATAGTTGCAACTTCCATCCTAAATTGTTTCTCACCTTGCTCAATTCCTTCAAGCTGTTTCACTGCAACAACAGTTTTGTTAACAAGAATTCCTCGATACACAGCACCAAATCCACCAGCTCCGAGCTTCTCCTTGAACCCTTTTGTCGAGCGCTGAAGTTCCTTGTATGTGAACTGAACAGGCGCACCAGAAGCGTATTCTAGAAGTGCATACCGAGCCGACAATACACCAAACCTTGCAGTTTTTCTACAGCACCAAATCCATAATCCACCTTCAATAGCAACCCCAACTAAAAGGGTACCCAGAATAACAACCACAATAACCCAAGCAGGTAAACTCAAACTCTTTTCCTTCACCGTCTCCCCCAAAGGCGGCGGTGGATTTGGAGCCAATGGCGAACAAACCTTGACATACGAAATACTAGGTAACGTTGGACTATAATATCCACTGAAAAAATCCACTGACTTCAAATAACAATGTCCAGTTCCATCCGACAATGAAGTAGAAGCAAAACAAGCACGCGAACCTGAGAGGCAGTTTCCTCTACACGCCGTGAAACCAATGAGAAGCGACGAATCAGTCTCAGGGTAATAAGTCAATAACTGCGTACGATCCAATGTCAACATAGTTTCATTCCCTTGACAACTATCAAGATCTACCTTCCTCCTACACCCTTTTCTATTACCACCAATCTTCTCGAAATTCTCCGAAGGACAACCGCAAATAGGGTTCGTATCATTATAACTGCAAATACCATACTTCCCGCAAAAAGCATAAACCTTACACTGGTCCTGAACGGCCGCCCATCTCGCAATAGGATCTCCACTACCCCTAGAAGTGTTATAAATCCTCAAATTTCCATCCTTATCCAATTTCAAGACCCTAAGAACATCACTCACACCACTCCCAACATTATCATAGTCACTACTATAAGCAACAATAACAGGGGTACTCAATTTCACATCAGAAAGTTGCAAAACTCCAATGGATGTTAACCCTAAAACAGGATTACTCAAACTCACATTCAAAGAAGAATTCAAACCATGAGTCCAAAAAGTTATACTATCATTCCAAATCAAATTCAAATTACCATTCTTTCCAAGACTAAAACTATAATCACCAGATTTCAAAATCTTACCTACAGTAAAATTCTGAGAAGGCAAAAGGGTGTCTGTAAGATGATCAAAGCTCGACCAAACCTCCTTCGTTCCGTTCAAAATCACCAATTTACCACTGTCTTGAATGGTGGCTGATGTTGCACCCATATTAGCAGTCCCGGAGTTCCAGACGGTGGCGCCAGAACCGTTAATGAGACAAAGGTTGCCATTGGTAAGAAACTGGAAGGAACCACCGGAGTCGACAGCAGTAGAGTTACCGGCTGTCCAGACAGCAGGAGCTCCACCAGAGTAGACAATGGCGGCGAGGAAGGACGGAGGAGAGGTTGGTGGGTCGACGGGGACAAAGCGTAAAGAGAAAGTGGAACTCGGAGAGGACCATGATTGGTTGGTGTTGGAGGCATAGAGAGTGGAACCGGGGTTGATGGCAGTGACGACAGCGGTGAAGAAAAGAATGGTTAAGAATAGAAAGTGGGATTTGAGGTACATGTTTGTTTGATAAATGTTATTTCACTGGGAGTTGTGTGAATGTTATTGCTGTTGGATACATTTGTAGTTGTATTGTCGTTGTGTTTTGGTTTGATTTGTGAAAGTTGTGGTACATGTTTGTTTGATGACATTTCAGAGGGACTTGTAATTGTAGAGTCGTGTGTTTTGGTTTTTCTTTTTGTGGAAATTGACCTTAGAGTGGTGGTGGAGTATAGTTTGGGAAAAGGAATACTTTGACTTGGCTCTTGTCTTGCATTTGATAACTTGATTGACCAATGGAGGTTCATTTCTGTTTTTCATTCTTTTTGTCGTAGACGAAATGATAAACACCACTGAAAATTACACACATAACTGCAAAGTCTCGCATTCAAACTCAGGTGAAAGTTTTCAGCTTAACAATATCAGCATTGCTGGTTGAGTTAGGCCTTATGGACTCTGTTGGTTGATTTTATTTTTCTAAATATTTTATTTTGTGTAATTTTCTCCCATCAAAATTTCAAGCAAATTAGAGAGTACAAGTTGCTAGCTAAATTCATTCTAAAACACTACAAACAACTTATAAAGGAATTCACAGGCTACAAAGATGACTAGTTGTTCATGGTATTTGTAATTGCTTTTGCAGCTATGAAGCACGGACACTTCTCGGATTAGCCGTGTCGGACACATATTGTGTCCGACACCGGCACATATAAAGGGCAACCCGGTGCATTAAAGCTCCCGCATACGCAGGGTCCGGGAAGGGGTCCCACCATTTGGTGTTTTGTACGCAGCCTTACCCTGTTTTTTACACAAGAGGTTGTTTCCAGGACTTGAACCCGTGACCTTTCAGTCACATGACAACAACTTTACCAGTTGCACCAAGGTTACCCCTCCGACACCGGCACATATAATTACACTAAATTATGTTATATTTTCAAATTATTAACGGTGTCGGCGTGTCGGTGTCCGTGCTTCATAGTTTTGCAGTAAACGATTGTGGTTTTGAAGCAATTATATTCCAATTAAGAGTTCTAGAGGAATCAAAACAAGGAATTTTTCTACAGATCTAAAACTGAATATAACTTTTGATATTCTTGATTGTATAATCAAATATCTCTAATTACAGTGTTGCAATGCCATTGTCAAATCACTTTTATTTGTATTTGGAGACTGAATGTTTGAATCAAATTAATTACATGTAAATGAAATTATAGTAAATAAAAATACAAAATCTTTCAACAAAGTAGTCTTGATATATAGCTTCTGCTGCATCATATGGACATACACAATAACCAGAAATTTCAGGAATTTAATACAAATAATTATTTCAACTATAAATTTGCAATCTCCTATTTTAAACTAGTATACAAAGATCATCATGTAGAAAAAATAAAAATAACATACAGAATATATATAGACTACATATTATACATAAAATTTGACCAGCAAAACTTACTTCTTGTTCCAGCACAAATCCCTAGCCAATGTGACCGTGCTCGTAAAAGAATGAAGGCAGTCGCCAAAATCCGGCATTCACACTGTCACCATGTCAGTGACCATTGGATCAAGATTGAACGGTGCAGATTTCAAGCAGTTTTTTATTTTGTGGTGAGTGTGAATGAGGGATTTTGGCGACTGCAGGGAATCCAAATTCATTGATCTGATTGTAAAAGGGATGAACTTGCCTTCTCAGGTTTTCTTCCCGAGGCAAAGTTTGAAACACCACTAGTCTGGATTGATGAAGATGACGAAGGAACATTTGGTGAGGCTCCAACTGTGGAAAATGCACTAACATTGCTGCTAATATAGGTGCTGGTTCCACTAACAGGTCCTTCAACAACAAACTTAGGAGGAGGTGGCTTCTCAATTTCTTTTACTCCTTCTAACATTTGAACAACTTTGCTCATCGCTGGTCGTTGGGACGGCTGCTCTTGAATGCACCAAAAGCATACTTGAATTGCCCTTGTAACTTGCTCGGTATCGACTTCTACATCTGCGAGTCTTTTGTCCAAAATTCCTTTGATGTTACCTTTCTCAAACTCTTCGTAGGCCCAAGTGGAAAACTTCTTCCTATTTGTTTCCTCCGAGACATCGAAGTTCCTCCTTCCGCTCACAATCTCTAACAAGACCATGCCGTAGCTGTAAACATCAGATTTCGATGTTGTAGGAAGATTTGCAATCCACTCGGGGGCTAAATATCCTCTTGTTCCTCGTACACTTGTCAAAGTCCTGTGTCTATGGTCTTTCGGATTAACGAGCTTTGCAAGACCGAAATCAGATACTTTAGCGACGTAATTATCGTCCAAGAGAATGTTTTCAGGTTTGATATCACAGTGGACTATGCAGTCGCGACACTCCTCATGAAGGTATGTGATTCCTCTAGCAGTGCCAAGTGCAATATTGTACCGGTACTCCCAATTCAACAGTTTTCCCGATTGTTCTTCTTTCGGGAATAAAAAGTCATCCAACGAACTGTTTTTCATGTACTCGTAGACTAAAAGCCTGTGGCGTCCTTCTGAGCAAAAGCCGATAAGCCGCACCAAATTTAGATGATGAGTACTGCTTATAGTTGCAACTTCCATCCTAAACTGTTTCTCACCTTGCTCAATTCCTTCAAGCTGTTTCACCGCAACAACAGTTTTGTTAACAAGAACTCCTCTATACACAGCACCAAATCCACCGGCTCCAAGCTTCTCCTTGAAGCCTTTTGTCGAGCGCTGAAGCTCCTTGTATGTGAACTGAACCGGCGCACCAGAAGCGTACTCAAGAAGAGCGTACTGAGCCGACAATACACCAAACCTTGCAGTTTTTCTACAACACCAAAACCATAAACCACCTTCAATAGCAACCACACCTAAAAGGGTACCAAATATAACAACTACAACAACCCAACCAGGTACACTCGAACTCTTCTCCTTCACCGTCTCCCCAGAAGTAGGCGGTGGATTCGGAGCCAACGGCGGACAAACTTTGACATAAGAAGTACTAGGTAAAGCAGGACTATGATAACCACTAACCAAATCCACCGATTTAATGTAACATTGCCCCGTTCCATCCGACAAAGAAGTAGAAGCATAACAAGCACCCGACCCCGAGAGACAATTCCCTCTACACGCCGATATACCAATGAAAAACGACTGCGTCAAGGATTCAGGAGGATAAGTCAAAAACTGTGTATGATCCAACGCCAACATAGTCTCATTCCCTCGACAATTAGCAAGATCCACCTTCCTCCTACACCCTTTTCCACCATCATTCACTTCGAAATTCTCCGAAGGACACCCACAAATCGGATTCGTATCATTATAACTACAAATACCATAATTCCCACAAAAAGCATAAACCTGACACTGGTCCTGAACAGCCGCCCATCTCGCAATCGGACTCCCACTCCCTCTAGAAGTACTATAAATCCTCAAATTCCCATCACTATCCAACTTCAAAACCCTCAAAACATCACTCCCACCACTCCCAGCATCAGCATAATCACTACTATAAGCAACGACAGCAGGTGTACTCAAATTCGCATCACTAAGCTGCAAAATCCCAATAGGTAACAAACCTAAAACAGGATTACTCAAACTAACATTAACAGATGAATTCAAATGTGTCCAAAAAATAACACTATCATTCCAAATCAAACTCAAATTCCCAATCTTTGCAAGACTAAAACTATAATTACCAGATTTCAATACCTTACCAACACTAAAATTTGTAGATGGCAAAAGGGTATCTGTAAGATGATCAAAGCTTGACCAAACTTCCTTTGTCCCATTCAAAATGACCAATTTGCCACTATCTTGAATTTCAACTGATGAACCACCCAACCTAGTTGTGTTGCTTTCCCATTTCACGGCGCCTGAGCCGTTGACAAGACGGAGATTCCCGTTGGTTTGAAACTGAAAAGAACCGCCGGAGTCAACTGCGGTGGAGTTTCCAGCTGTCCAGACAACTGGAGCTCCACCGGAGTAGACTACGGCGGCGAGGAAGGAAGGAGGGGTTGTTGGTGGGGTGGTTTGGATGAAACGGAGGGAGAAAGTGGAGGATGGTGATGACCATGATTGGTTGGTGTTGGAGGCGGAGAGAGTGGAGCCAGGGTTGACGGCGGTGACGGTACCGGCAACAAAGAGAATAAAGGCTAAAAATAGAAAGGTTTTAAGGTACATATTATGTTTTGGTTTGGTTTTTTTGATGATGTTTTTTGTTTCAATGGAGATTGTGTGAATGTGTTGTTGTTGTTGTTGTTAATGTTGTTGGATGCATTTGTTGTTTGTGTGAAATGTTGTTGTGAAAGAAAGAGTGTGGGAAAGGGAAGACTTTGACTTGGCTCTTTGTCTTGACTAAATGGAGATGTTTATTTTATTTTTGTGTATGTTTTGTTGTTTAATTTTCGTCATTCAATGTTTTAGAAATTGTTCCCGTCAAAATCTGGTATGAGACATTCTTGCAAGAGGAATAAGAAGAATGCTAGCCATATACATTTTAACACACACTTTTCAACACACTTTTTTTGATTGGTTAAAATTCACGTGGGTCCCACCAAATTCATATGGGTCGCACCAAATCATGTGGGTCTCATGTGAATATTTACCAATCAAAAAGAGTGTGTTGAAAAGTGTGTGTAGAATGTGTGTTGCTAGCATTTCTCTTCTTCTTGCAAAATAAACAATTACTTTAACTCTTAAAAGTGTAGCCAGTGGGTGTAATAGTTCTTTAATGTCCTTAAAAAAAAATAGTTCTTCGAAATTATAAAATAGTTTTTAATTATTTATTATGTTAGTCAAGATAGCATCTTACATTAAAACTAGTGTGTATATCGGTGTACAATACGCGAAAAATATTATTTGAATGAATTTAAGCACTAAATTGTAAAAACACATTCAACTTAACATTGAAATATGTTTATCGAGTTTCTTCCTTATTTTGCCTTGTAAGTTAAACATTAAAAAGGAATAGGTCAAGAACCAAAAATAAATACATTTTTCCTTAAAAAAAATAAATAAATACATTTTAACTCTTTACTTATAAAATGTAATTCTACACTCCATAATGATCCAACATTAAGCACTAAATTCTCCTGGATTGCAAAACAATGTCTAAACTTGTATATAAATTCCACTAATACTCAAGTTTAACAAAACTACTTTCAATTTGGAAGCTTTGATAGAAAGACCGTCCAAATTAAAACACAATGCACAATAAAAAATGTTACATATATAGACTACACTGTATAACTTCAAAACATCGAGTAGAAATGACTCTCTTGTAACATCTCTGCACAAACATCATGTCTTTGATGGTATCTCTTATATTAGTAAATCAGGTCTTTGATGTCCAATATAAAGTTAAACCTTGAATATTTCCCTAGTCATGGATTTATGCAATGTGAGCGTCGTTCAAGAGTGCACTGTCTCCAAAAAAGGAAGAAAATTAATTAAAACAAAGAATAAATTATCAAAACAAAAAGAAAATATATGGTTGAACAATAAAATAGAATAGAAAATTACAAAAGAAGAATTGACATAAATTGCTGCTTCATTGATCTTATTGTTTCTTGTTCATGTTCATACTTTTTCCTCCGAGAATTGGCATTTAAGGGGATTAATTTATTTACTCATGAAGTATACATAATATAGAATGCAATGACTACCTTCATTCTAATTTTGGGGGTTGAGTCTCTTGAATAATACGGATGGTGCTGCTACCAAAAACCCTATTAAAGCTGCAGCAGGAGGTATATTTCGGAACTCAGAAGGTCTTTGTCTTGGAGGATTCTCTCAATTTTTAGGTAATGGGAATGCTCTCTATGCCGAACTGTTTGCTGCTATGAATGCTATAGAATTA
>Ga0228710_1007316_pt1 | contig 16353 bp, 7 predicted proteins | sample MedpolnodulmetaG_FD_177995 | JGI IMG/M metagenome (GOLD analysis project Ga0228710, IMG submission 177995) | Root nodule microbial communities from Medicago polymorpha collected in Santa Monica, California, United States - pink nodules | ecosystem: Host-associated > Plants > Roots > Nodule... | reverse complement strand
TTATTTTAACATCTAGGATAATATTCCTTTGTGGAATTTTCCTAGTACATCAATGTTCATAGTCTTAAATGAACATTGAATATCCTTTTTGACATAATCCTTGTATATGCCTTTATTGCTTGATTGATCCATGCAAATGTACTTTCCTGGACACATATCCATGTCACATGCAGAACGTTCACACATGATTGCAAGCTGTAATGAATTGTTCTCTTGATTGTAGGAGTTTGGAGGCCACTTATGATGATGTAATCTCGATGTCATATGGTAGTAACTTTGAAGACATATTCTTTAATGGACTTTGCTTCAAATGGATCAAAAATCATTAAGGCCCAAGACATATTCTTGTATTGAATTTATGTCATACTTTCCATTTTGATGACTCGTCTTTGGATGTAAATTATTTATTTGCTTTGTGAAACCAAAATGTTCTCGAAACAGTGACCAGAACGTTCTCCAGAACATTATTCTCACAAAACACATTAGTGGATAACAAAACAATAATTGTAATATTTTTGTTATCTTTTAAAACATCAAACGAGGATATTTTCTTCACTTTGTATGACCAGAAAGATATTTGTAGGAACATGAGAAACCTTTCTCAAATTCAAAATTCCTTTGATTGATTTCTATTCTCCAAATAATATCTTGAATAGTGATGGAAGATTCTTGGACCATCATAAGTCTTTTATGATAGAATCTCCAAGCATATGATCGTGAACTTTCTTCTTTGATATTTCTCCAATCAATATCATTAATGATTGATTTAATAAATAATTCATTCATGAATTGGTTTCTTTTCAAAGTTGATTCTAATCATTTTTATGAAATGATGAGAATAATTTTGAGTGTAATATACATCCTCATCATGAGAAAATTCTTTCATCGGAGTTGATAATGTTCTCTTCTATATGAGATGACAATACATTCTCGGTTAATTAACCTTGAATTATTTTGTTGATGATGCAATTCATCTCATAATTCCTCTTGGTGATTGCACACAATGTTTCTTGTCCACTGAGTACCTTCGAGATGTTTTAGTTTAGGCATGCCTTTTCTTACTAGATCTTTAAGGCATTGTTGAAAACTATCAATGATGATGATGAATCAATTAATCATAAAGTTCATCTTCTTGTTGAATATTCATTCAACACTTTTTTAATTCATATAATTGATGTATCTTCTTTTGAGTTTGTGATGCTACTTGTTTGGTATTACTTATTGTCTACGTTTGTGAAAAGACTCAAGTGCAAACATCAATAGATCACCATAAAACTTTGTGTTTATTCCATAAGGGTTGTTATCATTAAAACATTCATCAAAAAGATTTTTGTTTCAACATTATAGGTACCAATCCAAACTTTTCCAAAGAAGTCGCAAGACAAAAATAGTTGGTTGATATCATCCTCCTTGCCATAGTTGTCCACACAGAACGTAGCACTTGGTTGAAGTAGCCTTCACTTGATTAAGTTATTTCTAGTTGGTAAACCATTATGTAACAAACACCAAACAAACATATTGACTTTTAATACCTCCTTATGCCAAAAGATATTTGAATGAACAACGATGATATGCTGGTCATCTGTAAGCAAGTAGTATAAGCACAAGAAACATTATATTTTGAAGATTCATGAAGTTGTCAGATTTACATGTCACTAACATTAGCCAACAAAAGAAAAGGAGCTAACAAACAATCTAACACTTGGAAAACACACAAATAGATTTTTATAGGATTAATAGATCTTTACCCCCTTTAATATAGGTCATTTTTGTAAGAAAAACTCTTAGAGAAACTTCCTACAACAAAGAGTTTTCCTTACAGATTGCTATTACTCCCGTACAAGTCTTTATTTATAAGCCAAAAGACCCTACTACTATTCATACATAATACTATTTATCATAGTACTACTCATAAAAACACTATTCATTCTTACATAATTTTATGACTTCAGTAATGACATGGGAGATGAAAAACATTGCATAATCGTGTGTCAAAGGGTGAACAAAGTTTTATCAAATATTGAAGAGCTCTAAGGTGAACAAATATTGTGATGTTTACTTTGTTCCCTCTTTTCATTCCTTACTACTATATTTTCTTTTCAATTACTAATTAGATTCTAATTTAAAAGCATGAGAAACAAAAATTGATCAAAATGACATGAAAGAAAACATAAAAAAAATAAATAAATTGTTTCTAACCTGGTAACGTTGTGGCAAAACGACAAGAGTGTTGGTTAGTTACTGTGGCAATTACAACTAACAACAGAGAATTGAAGTTAGATTCGTTACCACCAAACAAATACAAGTACAGTGTCAGTTTCCTTTCCAACAGAACCGAAAGTAACAACAACAAACAGTTCCAAACATTTATCACCCACAAAAATGGGTAACGCACACGGACACCATCGCAAACACCGTTTTTCTGTCCCTAACAACACGGTTCCTCCACCACCTTATAAATACCAAAACTCTCAACATCATAATCCACCCAACCAAAACCAAGGTACTTCCAATTCCAACATCAACATGACCACTTTGCCTTACGTTAACGCTGACATCTCTCTCCGTTCCCTCGCCGCTCAAGCTGAAGGCTTTGGCCGCTCCGCTATCGGGGGACTTCATGGTTCTCTTTATCATGTTACATCACTCTTAGGTTTGTTTACTCTTTCTACAATTCATTATTGTTTTTTTTCTTTTTATGTATTTTTTAAAATTTCTGATTAGTTTATCAATATTAATAGTGAATCTAGCTTAGTTCAAATTCAGAGAAGGATAGTTTGAGTTTAATAACTGCTTATCTTGAACGCTGAAATAAAAGGAAACTTTAGTATCTATCTGTATGAATGATTTTAGAGTAAATGGAAATTTTAGTCATTGAAATTGTAAGTATCTGTCAATTTAGGGTCTGTTTGGAGGGAGAGAACTAGTGACTCAAATTCCCAGAATAGCAATTTAGTCTCTGAAATAGAACAACATTAACCGATTTAGTCAATTTTCCAAATTTAGTACGGCAATTTTAGAAGTTCTATGCTTGTCTTGTTGCAGCGAAGAAACTATTCAAGTTAAGACATAGATTTTATATTGGTTTTGATGAATGTTTACTAAAGAGATACTCTCTCCTTTCCAAATTATAAGTTTTTTCTAACAATTTCATGTAATTTAAGAAATGTAATTTATTTTGTATGAGAAAGAGAGATTATAAGTGATTTTACAAAATTATTCTTCATCAATGAAATTGGTAAAAGAAATTAAACGAATTGAAAGAAGAGAGAACAATAAATAGTAAAGGGTATGATAGGGAAAATAATCATAATGTTTCACTGGTATCGTAACGTAACTTATAATTTGGACCAATTTTTGTTTTGTTTTTGCAAAGTGGTTTATAATGTGGGATGGAGGGAGTATTTTAATGGAGGGTCTAAATTGATAGGCTATTGTAAATTGAAGGGACTAGTTTTCTATTTTGTAAATTTCAGGGGCTAAATTGCTCGATCATTACAATTTTGAAGACCGGGAATGTTGATTTACTTATTGATTTTATTAAACCAATTCGGCTGTAACATTGATCCATTGGGTTTTTATGAATGCAGATGATGGACCAGGATCATTACGCGACGCGTGTCGCAAAAAAGAACCTTTGTGGATTGTTTTTGAGGTTTCGGGTACAATTCATCTTTCGTCTTACTTGAGTGTGTCATCATACAAGACCATTGATGGAAGGGGCCAAAAGATTAAGCTGACTGGAAAGGGGCTTAGGCTGAAAGAATGTGAACATGTAATCATTTGTAATTTAGAGATAGAAGGAGGCAGAGGACCTGATGTTGATGCTATTCAGATCAAACCTAACTCAAAACATATATGGATAGATCGTTGCACTTTGAGTGATTTTGAAGATGGGCTCATTGATATCACTCGAGGCAGCACTGATATTACTATTTCAAGGTAAGATGAATTGGATTTGGATTTTCTGTAGTCGGGAAGTTTTCTGACTTGGTGTTTTGAATCCCATTTACGAAGCCAGAACATGAGCCGTATAATCTTTACCTGATGGTTCAGATTGCGTGCTTGCGTCAATTTATTATGTAGCACTGAATATTCAGATTAAAGATGTGTGCATGCATGATGGTAGCAAAATTCATCACTTCTATTTTAAATAATCATTGGTATATATGTGTCTTGTGTTTAGATTGTGTCTGTGTCAGTGTTTAGATTGTGTCAGTGTTTCATAGGTGTCAAATGTGTGATCCCTTAACTGCATGTGGTTTGGATTAGAATTTGATTGCCTGTATGCACTAATAAATTTAGCCTTTTATTGAAGAAGTTTTGAATTCCTTCATTGTTTGCAGGTGTCATTTTCATCAGCATGACAAAACAATACTCATTGGGTCAGATCCCAAACATGTTGATGATAGATGCATGAAGGTTACCATACACCACTGTTTTTTCGACGGTACTCGACAGAGGCATCCTCGTGTTAGGTTTGCAAAAGTACACCTGTACAATAATTACTCCAGAAATTGGGGCATATATGCTGTTTGTGCAAGTGTGGAATCCCAGGTGATTATCTGTTCATTGATTGAAATTGTTGTTAGGATGAATTTCAAAACAGAATTTTATTGATCTCCAAAATCATCATAACATATCATTATTTGTTTATACAAGATATTCTCACAACATAATATCTATGAAGCGGGCCAGAAGAAGGTTGCTTTTAAGTATCTTCACGAGAAGGTTTGTCTGCCTCTTATGTTTAGTGGCCAAGTTATGTTTTACCTTTTAGGTTGTATTGGAATCCTTTATATTATGATTTATGAAGAATATTACAAAGAAACTTGAAAAATGGTTTGGAGAAAAACTCACTCATGAATTGTTTTTTTGACAGAAAAAACTCACTCATCATGTTGATCACTTCTACTGTGTTTGTTTATATCGTATAACTTGGGAGTTTGTTTTTGCTTGTTTGATGTGCCAATATTTTTCTCAAGTCATGCAATTCAACCAATTGCATCGTGTAACAATTTACGATTATACATTGATATTAGTGATTTCCTTGGCCTTGACTCTGCATTTTAACACTTTCACCTCTTGTTCCTCTCAAGGGCTTTGTTCCCTATTTTTTTTATAGCAGTTTTATTCTGACATGACTTTTAGCTAAGCTCAATAGGTTTCCAAATACTAACATTCATAGGGAGAGTTGTAAATTCAGTTTGTTCTGAACACGCTTTTGTCACAGCTAAAACAGAAGAATCTGAGATTTTACTTTCTATACCACTTGTCAAGGGTAAATTTGGTATTTGGTTGCTATTTGAATAAACTAAAGATTGCTAATAGTGACTTCTGAATGACTAAAGAAATTGCGATTTTACTTGTTAATCTTGGGAATTGAAAATACTAGTAGTGACTGCTGATGGACTAAACTAAAGAATCCAACACTACAAGATAGTACTTGGGATGTTGTCTTTAACTTTTTATGCTTAAATTATTTGACATTGTTTACTTTGAATGTCTGGTGAAATATTATGAGAAAATAATTTATACCAGTTTTTCATTTGGATAAACAAGATTAAATTGTTGACATCTCTCTGCAGGCAGCAGACAAGGATGCTGAAGCAACTGGCCACATAATTTCTGAAGGAGACTTATTCATAAACGGTGCTCAATCGGGGTTGATGACAGAGAATGTTGGGTGTAACAAGTTTCATCCCAGTGAACACTATCAGACATGGACAGTGGAACCTCCTACAGATGATCTAAAGCAAGTTCTTCATCACTGTACTGGATGGCAATCTGTTGCGAGGCCAACAGATCAAGCCGTTTGAGCATAATAGAAGCTATAACAACTGCATACATTCACTTACCACTGTAAGCTGAACTGGTTGATTTCCCGGCCGCAAGTCTATTTTAGGCCTAGAAAGTTAGTTTATAGGTCATGCATTATGTGTATATAGTTATATACATAAGTAAAAGTGCTTTCAGTATGGTCTACTAGGTCTCACCGATACTCTCAAGACCTGAAAGTTTACAATAATAATAGTATGATTTTGCTAACATCAATCAAATAATTAAGACTGGGATTAAGAAGTAGAAAGTTTATTCAGAGAAAACATTTCTTACATTGAATATGCAGAAATGTAATAAAAGTAGTTTGTTTTTCAATAATTTTTTTTTCACTTATGTATTTTCATCTAAAGGATCTGATTTTATTTTATTTTTGCAAAATACTAAAGTAGTAAGATATAAAAAACACAAGAAATGCAATTGAAAAGCATAATAGAGTACAAAAGTCACAGTATTACACCAGAGCATGATAACAATCACCTAAACACTTCCAAATCCAACAGTGACCGAAGCAAATATAACCCAAACAGTCTAAAAGACCAAAACACTAGCTTCAACCAACATGCATCAACCAAACTCATTACAACAACAAAGCATCAAAAAGTTTATAAAGTCAACATTTTGTTTGGTTACGGCAACAAAATAGGAAAAGAGAGTACCTTATTAATTAGATGCGTACTATTTCACATGTCTTGTACATTTTTTTGAAATATATTTATAGTATGTTTGGCATATTTTTATGATTATTTAATTCTTTATCCATAATGAAATATAAACATGAATGAGTAAAACAAAATTGATGTATATGAGATCAGATACATCAACTTTCTTTAACTCATTTTTACTTATAAATCGTTAAGCTCTCTCCCCACACAGAAGAGATCCACCAAGTAACTCTGAACATCTTCGTGGGTAAAAACGATATATTCATTCATTTCACTCTCTGATCCTTTCACAATCCGGTGTGTATCATACAACTCTCGATAAATTGGGATTATTTTTTCCCCAAAGACGCTTTTATCTCTTCGCGAAGTTCTGATTCTGGCATAACAAACGAATTCTGTTTCCGATAAGCTTTCTCAAATTCCAGATTGAATTTCATAAATATCGCCCTCGCCTCCGCCACTGATATCGCTGTCGTTGGATTTTTCGGCAATGACGAAACCACTGCGCCCCATGCTACTCTCTCGTACTTCTCAACCAACCGTTTCACCTTCTCCATGTGCTTCAACAACCAATCATCGCCAAGAACGTACTGCAAGTTTGACACACGAACCTTCTCCACCACGTGCTGAAGATTGTTTGCTAGAAATAGATATGATAAGGATATGTTCTTGCATTGCTTTGATTTGACATTGATTTTGCAAAGAAGAACCAGAATCAACCAAGCTATTCGAATTGAAAATTCAGTTTCGGTTTCCGTCGAGTTGTTGGATGATTCTCGACTGTATAAGTAAGATTCTGGCAATGGGGAACTCAACGATGGAGAAATGTCGAAGAATATTTCAGAAAGCACGTTGTTGTAATCTGTAAGCTTGGTAAGATACTGAATTGTTTGTGTTGTAAGGGAATGAACACCACCGAAATTCGCCAGCGATTTGGAAGAGTCCTTCAGGATTGCAGACTCGAATTCCGAGAAAATATTTCTTACAGATTCAACGAGTCTTTGTTGCGAATTATATGCTTGAGATTTAACACCGGAGGTTGAATTGAACGAGAAAATCAATTCAATCTCCGGTAACAACACGGTGATTGCGGCATACATATCAAGCAAACAGAAAATCTTCTCTGGTGTCAATTTCTTTCTTTTCGCAACGAGTTCAGGAAATCGGAAGAGAAGAGTAGTTCCATCTCTTGAAATTTCACCAAAACAAGCTTCTCTGATGGAATTCGAAGCGAAAATTCGTTCGCAGAGGTTTCTCTCTCCAGCAAAGAGTGTTCTCACTGAGATCTTAACCGCCTCTAACCAACAGTTGATTTTCATCTCAAGAACTTCCCAGTCCATCTTATTCACCTTCGAGAAACTTCGTTCCTCCACATTGAGTTTGTAAACACCTTCATCAACAATCGATTTTCTAACCGTGGTGTAAACGTTTACACACTCTTTTCCGTAACCGTTAGAAACCATGCAGTCAGCAATAATTTTCAAGTCATCCACCACATCAGAAGAAACGCGTTCAACTTCAGAGATACAATCCTCTCCATCATGAACATCGTCTTCTTCCAGTTTTCCTCCATCAAAAGAACTGAAAGAAGTGCTAAAGGATCCGACAGAGGAGGATTCAGAGTCTAAGTATGCCTGGTTCATGGTTAATATCTGGTAGAATTCTTTTTGGAGCCTCTTCATAGCAATTTGCATTAGGTTTTGTGCGTGGATGAGTTTTGGAGACGATGGTTCGAGCTCGACTAATGAGTGCATGGCTCTTTGAAGTTGGTTAACGTGGTGAATGTATTGAATGGCTTCGTTTCTGTCGTTGTAGAAGAGGGAAGTTACTTTGGCATAATCCGAGGTTTCGGAGTTCCATTTTTGTATAAGTGCTTCTGCTGCTTCTATTCGTGTTGCAGCTTTTTTGCTTGAATGTGTTGTGGATGAACTTGAATTTGAGGATGGCAATCTGTTGCGGTATATTGAAAACCACGGTGTTAAAGCTTTCAAGCAAAATATTCTCATTTCTAAAAATAAAAAAAAGGTGATAGGTTAGTTAGTTTAGTTATGTATGTGTTTTTGTTTTGTTGCTGTTGGGTTTGGACATGTTTGATTGTTTGGTTCTTTGGGAGACAAAGTTGGTTATAAAAGTTGTTTGGGGAATTATATGATTTCCTATGTTGCTGCTAAAGGATTATATGTAAAGGTGGATTACAATGCAACGGTATACAGACGACGTTGCGATTTGGAATTATCTATGGAATGATTTCCTCTCTAAATGTTGGCATGGCACAAAAGTATCATAACATTTTCTTTACGGCTGTGGATAATTGGATACGAAGTTTCACACATTAGAGGATGCTTCTGTGTTGACCTTGAAACTTCCGGGAAATAAACGTGTCTATTAATTCAAAAAGACCAAGATTGTATTTATGGTATTATGATTTGTTTTCAAGATTGTATTTATGGTATGATTTATTTTTCAAATCAAAAGTCCGTCTTCGAAACCAAGTCCACAAATTACTTGATTTACGTAGCTAATTGTCTATCTATCTATAATATGAAGGCTAAAGTGCACTTTTCCCCCCTAACTTTCAAAAACTTGCAATTTTGGCCCCCTAAGTACAAGAACTACAATTTTGGCCCCCTAAGATTTAGCTCATTTGCATCTTTGGTCCTTTTGATCAATTCTGACTTATTCAACGCCTACGTGGCAGGCCACATGTGTAATTAATTAATTTTAAAAATTTTAAAAACAATTTTTAAATTAAATAAATGAAAAAAAGAATTAAAAAATAGAAAAAAATAAAAATAAAACCCAAAACACTTCTTCATATTCATGTCTATCTTCATCTCTTCCAATCCAACCCAAACAATAAGAAACATTGTCGTCAGAATCATCAGAAATATCATTGTCGCTACCAGAAATTAAATAATCCAGAAAAACTAATCTTCATCATCTTGTTCATATCTTGATAATTTTGTTCATCATCTTCATTGAAATCCTAGAAGAAGAAAATTTTTGCTTCATAAACAACAATCACCCTCTGCATACTATTCTCCATAACATATTATTCAAATCCAAAATATCAACAATTACAACAAATTCAATGTAGCAATTACACAATTGCCAAACATCTCTTTATATTGTTTTTGGAAAAATTCATGCAACCAATTACGAATATGCGACGGAACTTCACAGCAAACACAACCTAAATTAAATTGGAGAACAATCACAACAAACACACTCTTCCATATCTTTTTTCAGATCTAGTTCCCCATCATGTTTTTTTTTTTGAATCGGCATATATTGAAAAGCCAAGCACAAGAAGTGCAAAATGGCAAGCTGCTACAACTGATAAACAAACCCCTGCCTACTGTAAAAAAACGCAACAGCATAAAGGGCATGTGCAGAAAAAATGAGTGCAACATACAGAGGGACATACAAAGCCAAAACACCAAAAAAAACAAAGCAAAATACATGCCCACCTTAAATGCCGAACTACAACAACAGAACTTGCACCAACAGCTGAAAGGTCCAAAAATACCAAACCCCATAGCAGATCCAAACAAAATAGCGTCGTTCATTCTCCTCGTCCTCGTCGTCTTCGTCATCGTCGTCAGTGTCGTTTTCGAGTTCGTTGTTGGGAACGGCGTCGGAAGAGCAATTGACGGTGGAGGGAAGTTCGGAATCGATGAGGTTGGATTCTTCTTGGTCTACGATGGTGGTAGTTGTTAGCTTGGGGGTTTTGTTGGGACGGTGATGGGTTCAAGAGGAAGAAGAAGAAGTCATTGGAATGGAAGGTGGTGCTGGTGGCTGGGGTTAGTAGAGAGAAAGAAGGGAGATTGAACCAACCAAACACATAGATCGGAAGAAGCCATTCGAAGTGAAAAGAATGGATTATTTTTTTCTTTCTGATTTTTTAATTTATTTAATTTAACAATTGATTTTTTGGTTTTTAAAATTTTTTTTAATTAATTAATTACACATGTGGCCTGCCACATAGGCGTTGAATAAGTCAAAATTGACCAAAAGGACCAAAGATACAAAGGGGCTAAATCTTAGGGGGTCAAAATTGCAAATTTTTGAAAGTTAAGAGGTGAAAAGTGCTCTTTAACCTAATATGAAAGAAGAAGAGTTAACCGTTAATTGGGGAGGAATGGATTTTATACCACGCACGAGCTGGAATTTAAGTCTGATATATAAAATATTGTAAACATTGTCAAAGGAAAATTTGTTTAGGGTTTATACATAGAGCAACTCTTGCATGTCATGACCCCAAAAATAAAATTTATTTTGCAATAAAATTTATTTGATAACACACGTATAAATAATAAAAATTTGAAAAGAGAAATGGTTCTAAGTGATAAGACTAATTTTTTTTATTTGTATGTACTTTTATATATATATATATAGGATTGTGTTCAAGTAAGTATTTTTCTTATAGATATAAGCATGTTCGTGCTGTTTAGGGTCTATCTTCTGATAGATCATTTGGTTAAGAATTTGTCTTTAATATCAAGCTACTCAGTTCGAGAGCTAAAGATGATGTTCCAATTGCGTAACCATATTATGACTTATGATAGCAAACTAGCACTTCATCAAATACCGTCACTTCATCAAATTACGCATAACCCAAAGGGGGTCAAATACGGACTTAAACAATCACTTGCAAATTAGGATGACGTTGGCTTTATGATGTCACCTAAACATGCATGTAACGATTACGCCACGAGTGATGAACCCAGTCCACACACTCTAGACACTTCTAGCATATATTTTATACTATTTTGAACAACAACAAAATAAATGCATGAATGCTAGACGCAATTCCTTCTTTTTATTAAGGTGAAAATATAGGTAAGTCAAGTTCTGGATTCAATAGGATGGGAGTAGAACCTACGATCTTGCGAATAATTAAATTCTTTTTCAACTGAGTCTATTTTTATATGTTTATTGACGACTAGATCATGAGTTAAATAATAAAATAAATCTAGGGCAGTTTGTTACAGACCTTTTTTTGGCAAAAAAAATTATATTACGTCATTTATCAAGGTTGGCAAAATACAAGATAGGATCGAATCAAATATGATGACTAAAATGTAAATTTAGCACCTTTATTAAAGTGTGGGCAACAAAATTTGTTTGTCTTCTTAAACATTTATCTTGAAGTTTGGATGGTGTGTACCTAGCATTCTACATTCATTCAAATTGTTACTAAGCTCATGATGGTTTATGGAGTTATCCACAATATCATCAACCACTATCTTACAATCAAGGACAGATGATGTCTATGTGTGGCTAAAATTTTAAAGCAATTTGGCGAAATTTTTAGAATGATCATAACATAAAGATTAAAAAACTTTAGTCCCTGATTGTGCACTTCGTGGATCAGAATAGTCCCTATAGTTAAAATAGTCTCTAAATGTTGACATTAATTCTTTTAATATGGGGACTAGTATGATAGTAAGTTAGTACTTATTCGAACTGATATTGCAATAAGTAAGTATATTGAATGACTAAAATGACAATGTTAACGAAACATTTTAACGTACATGACTATTTTGACTAGAATTCTGCCCTTCTCCCATCACATTTTGCTCGCGCCCAGCAGCCTTGTCGAAAATACCCCTGCGTTTGTTAAGTAATGCAAGTGTTAAATTATGCGCTACTTAACTAATGTTGCGTTAGTTAACTCACGCTACTTTTTTGTAATTTATTTGCTATATTCAAATTATTTTATTTACGTTATTCTAATTTATTTATTTATTTTATTCTATTTTAAATTATTTTATTTATTTACTATATTCAAATTATTTTATTTACGTTATTCTAATTTATTTATTCACTTTATTGTAGTTTATTTATTTTATAATTTATTTTTTCACTTTATTCTAATTTATTTATTTTTTAAATTGTTTGTTCACTTTATTCTAAACTATTTACTTTATTAAAATTAATTTATTTACGTTATTCTAAATTATTTATTTACTTTATTCTAATTCATTTATGCACTTAAAATAAATATTGATTCGAATTTATTCATTAAATAAATACAAATATAAATAAAAGGAAATGAACTAAATTAATATTTATTCGGATTTATTCATTAAATACAAAATTAGAAAATAAAAGCAAATATAAATAAAAACATATGACCAAAATCAATACATATTACAACACCTCATTTTATTAATAGAATTCATACAATAATTGATATATTTATTCGAATTCACTAAATAATCTACTTATTTTCTTTTTACCCTCTTGGGGTAAAAAGTTCTTTTTACCCTTTTGGGGTAAAAAGTGATCAGCCTTCTTGGGGCAAAATAGTGAGCAGTCTTCTTGAGGAAAATATATCATCAACCCTTGAGATAAATTTAAATATGATTATTTTTATACCCCTAGAAGATTCTATTTACCCACTGTAAAATGTTTTTGGGGTAAAAAGAAGCAAGTTTAAAATTACCCCAAGGGTTGATCACTTTCCCAAGTCAGCTATTCACTATTTTGCCCCGAAGAAGTCTGATCATTTTTGCCCCCAAAAGACTATTGAATGAAAAAAAGAAAGAAGAGAAATAGAGGGAGAGAGTGAGGAGGGAGAAAAAGTGATATGGTGTGAGGAAATAGGGAAGTATGGAGGGGTATTTATAGGTGGGAATGGAAGTATAGGTTATAACAAACATAAATGTGGTCAAAAAACGTGTGGATTGAATGTTGAATAATCGACCAAAGTCCAAAAAACGTTTGTTCTTCAGTTATGACCATCAGCCAACGTGCGTGAGTTAACTCGCGTACATGCCAGTGGTGCGTGACTTAAGTCACGCAAAACATATAAGGTGCATTAGTTAAGTCACGCAGCGTGACTTAACTAATGCAATGGCATTTTTGGCAAATCAGCTGGGTGGGAGCGAAATGTGCTGGGGAAAGAGCAGAAATCTTTTGACTAAGATAAGATTTCTGCTCTTCCCCCTGAAATTTTCGCTCACACCCAGCTGATTTGACAATTATACCCCTGCGTGAGTTAAGTCACGCTGCGTGACTTAACTCACGCACCTTAGTCACGCTCAAAAACACAGCAACATAAACCATGGATGACTTAACCTTTTATACTACCATTTTCCTTGTCGTCGTCTTCTTCTTCTTTCTTTAGGTCTTCTTCTTCTACAATGTGTTTAATAATCCCAATTCTCCAAATATCAATTACCTATATTTGGCTGATTTAAATTTGTGATGATTGTACATCAATGGTTTGATTTAATTGTTCATCGATGCCGCCTCTTTTGCACGAACCTTATCATAAATTTGGGGCTTTATATCTGTGTTTATTTTGGTTATTGATATAAACTGTATTTTTGTTTACGGTTGATAATTTTGTAATTGTTATGATGTTATATATGTGGATGGAAATTGTTTGCATCACGGTTGGAAATTGTTTGCATCACGTTAAGAAATTGGTTGGAAATTATTTGCATCATGATGTTATTTATGTTTGCTTCTCAATTCCTTCCCATACTTTTTCATTTCTCAGCTTTTATAACCGTAACATATTGATGTAAGATTTTTACATGTCATAAAATTATTTACATGTGAGTACAATAAGATCGTGTTCACAAGGATTAGCGTATCTCATAAGCATTTTCACAATATTTATCACCTCAAGTGTTTGGGTATAAAAGTTTGTTTGTGCAAAACTATTTTAACTATTCGACATAAAAATAAATCGAGACGAGATAGGGTCATTTCGCTTGGGGTTAGAGATAATCAATCAAGCGTAACAGCTGCAATCTCTCGATCAAATACGGATTCTACCTCTTTAAACGATATTATCACAATCACTCAACAACATTATTTATGTCTAAATAATGTCGTGATTTCAATCGGTATTTATGTCTAAATACTTTCATGTGTTCATTTGCATCGCTTAATCGATGATTTTCCAATCTATTAAACGATCTAAAAGCATTAAGCTCTTGATTACAAAGTGATTATTAAAACTTAAACTCTATGTCTAGAACAAAACTTTGATAGATAATTATTCTAACCTTAGATTCAAAAGTATTTGTCAATAACATTTCAAATCTTAAATAAAACATTAAATACAAGAATAATAACAATATTGAATAAATAAGCTAGAACATACTCCCTCCGGTCCTTATTATAAAAAACAAATGACTTTTTAGGTTCATTGAATAATTAATGTATCTCATTAGTAATATAATTCTTGTGTTAAATTAGGCATTTTAGTGACTTGTTCTGCAAGTTCTCTAAGGAAAAGCGACCAGTTGTTGTATTTTCTACCATTTATGCTTTAAATGTCTAATTCCACCCCATTTATGCAGGAAATGACAAGCAAGGAACAAGAAAGAAGCTCATGAACCAAAGTCGGCACGCTTTAAGCAACCTCAGCTCACATAAGCGTCCAAGTTCCAGTAGCCAGAGCCTTTCCACGCTTCCCACACGCTTCCAAGAATCAACTGCACGCTTGAAGCGACCTCAACTCGCTTAAGCGTGCAAGTTCCAGAGGGCAAGAGATCTTGTACGCTTAAGTCTCGCTTTCAGCACGCTTAAGCATATTCCTTCATCTGCAGTGGATAAGGCACACGTGGCAATTCCTAAATGGCCTACAAAAGATATTTTGGCTGCTTGCTTGAAGCGACCATAGCACGCTTATGCGAGCAGGCACGAGTTTTGCCCATATAAGATTCATAATGTCTCAAAAGAGATGAAGATCTCATACTAAGATTCATGATGTCTTCCCAAGATTCGTTGAGACATCATGAATCTTAGTATGAAATCTTCATTTTTTTTTTCATCCTTTGCCAAACTTTCATAGGCATATGTAGCTACATCTATCCTTGTGGATTTTGAGGTATTCAAACAAGCTATTATGTAATCTTTTGATCATTTAATATATGGTTATAATATATTAGTAACTTGTTATCTCATTTTATTGTAAAAAAAAAAAACTTGTTATCTCATTTTTTTAACTAATTATTTCAGCAAATACAACAATATAAAAAACAATAATAAATATATATGTCCATGATTTCGACTTTCTCAATAATATGGCACCATCTTCAAGTACAAAATTCTAGAATAAACTTTCATTCTTCCACAAAGAAAATTCATTTTTAGTTGAACCTTTCAACACAGTTCATACCAAATTTCAACTATTTGATAAAAATACACGAACAATTTCTATAACCTAACCTTTTTTTTTTATAGGAACTGTAAACAAGGAAAACAACACAATGCAAATAGAGAGGGAGAGGGAGGGAGAGGGAGAGAGAGAGAGTGTTTCATTAAATCTTAACCACTCATGGTATTGATCACTTCTTACTATATTTGTTTTTATCAAATGATTTGGGAGTTTGTTTTTGCTTGCTTGATTTTTTTCTCAAGTCATGCAATTCAACCAATTGCAATATTGCATGGTGTAACAATTTACAATTATATATTCCCTCAAAAAGAATTAAAATTGAATATTTCCTTGGCAGATGTGGAGGCACGTGTAGTTGTGTACCATAGTGGAAACACGTGTTTTGTGAAAGTTTTGGTACTCCATCCGTTTTAAAATGGATGTTATTTTAGCCAATCTCTATTATATACATTTGCACTATTTTTTTTTTAAAGTACACATGGCATCTTCTAATTTCTCATCTCATTTAATGCATTTTCATCAACCAATCAAAATAGATCATGACTCATTTATTTTTTATTTGTCAATCAAAATGAATAATGACTCATTTATTTTTCATTAGCCAATCAAAATTGATCATGATATGATTTTTTTCCCTATATATAGACAACTTGCTTTTCATTATTTTCATACCTCTTCCTCCCTAAAAAAAGAAGACATACAAAA
>Ga0228710_1007314_pt1 | contig 16362 bp, 13 predicted proteins | sample MedpolnodulmetaG_FD_177995 | JGI IMG/M metagenome (GOLD analysis project Ga0228710, IMG submission 177995) | Root nodule microbial communities from Medicago polymorpha collected in Santa Monica, California, United States - pink nodules | ecosystem: Host-associated > Plants > Roots > Nodule... | reverse complement strand
AAAAAAAAAAAAAAAAAAGTCGTAGCAATTAATAAATGAATATCGTATGATGGATACCGCAATAGATGTATACTTGAGAAAAAGAGATGAAAGATAATGATAAGATATATCTGATAAGTTAAAAGATGAAATATGATGAGCGAGCCGGAGATAAAATGAGAGGTTAAATATGTGATTGAGAATTTGCGATGAATAAATTTTATTGTTGTTTTTAGAAAATAAATAAGGAAATGTTAACGAATGTCCTAACACCACTCTTTAAAGTTTCCCAATTAAGAAATTATTATTGAAAAAGTTTAACACTTCAATTTTCAATATTTGAATACATAATTTCAAATAAAAAATTACTATTTAAAGTATTTAAAAAATATCCGGTCGTTAGCATTTTCCAAAAAAGTGTGCACATGTCATGACTCATGGATTATAAAGTCCCAATTGGAGAACAGCATCCACCGAAATCTTAGTCTTGCAGAAAGCCGCCATACCGTGCCTTGGAAGTAGAAAGGATTATATTGAGACATTACTGAGAAATAACTAAGAAGAAGTTTAAGATAAAATGTGTCACCGCAAATAAACGAAACGGGTTATATCAAAATCAATCAAAATATATATAGGAGAGACGTCTTGTCTCATAGAATACTACTTACAAGTGCAAGTTTCCTATACGTGTAAAAAACAATTGCACGACTTTATTCATTGACTCTTTCTTCCTTGGTTTAATTGGTAAATCATAGGTCAATATATATTTTTCTCTTCTGTCTATAAATACACAACTAATTCATTCACATTCTCTCAAAAATAAAACTTATTCATTCACATAGCAAGTCTTTTGATATTTCTTCTAAAAAAAGTATTTTGATATTTGATAAGTCTCTTTTTATTCTTTGTTGTGATCACAAGTGACAAATTAAGTTGTAATTGCTCTACTTCTATAAGAAGAGATGTTTCATAACATTATGAACGTCCTTAGCATCCATGATGATGATAATAATAAGAACAAGAGTGACCGCATTATGAGAGGGGAAGTAGTATTGATGAAGAAAAATGTGTTGGATTTTAAGGATTTGAGTGCTTCATTTTTTGATGGTATTCATGAGTTGGTGGGAAAAAGGGTTTCTCTCCAACTTGTAAGTGCTGATAAAGGTGATCCTGGTTAGTATTTCAATCCTCATACTTTGTTCTTTCTCTTCTTCTTTTTTTCCCTAGAAAAATTTCTCCTTTTACGATTAATCATGTTTATTTCTCTTTTTGTTATCATCCATACAATAACCCACTATAATAAGTATTTTTGACCCTAAGTAATAGATGTCCTAGGGTATTCCACCACTTAAACTATTTCATATGGATTTGCTATGAGATGAATCATCGGATCAACAACCTCTCGTATACTTGATTTTAGCTTAGTTCAAAGTCAATACAAAACGTTGTCTTATTCTTGTTTTTGACACATAAAATATTAAAACTTTTGATTTTGAATAGAAAAAAAAATAGTTTAAGTTCAATGAAAATAGTAGCTAATTTTATTTAATTTATTCGATGTCATAGCAAATTAATGTATTATGTCTTATATGAAAACTTATTTCATAAAATACGTGTTATTACAAAATAAATTTTAAATGAAATATTTTAAAAATTAATACTAATAACTATAATATAATTAATTAAACCTTTAAACCACTAATTTTTTTCCTTATATTCAAAATTTGATTAAAGTTCTTCTACAAACCCTTAGAAGATTTGATTTCTTCTTCTTTTTTGAATGGTTGTGAAAGTTCTCATGCATTAATTGCAAGTTAGAAGTGGATGGGAATTGGGAGGACATGATAAATAAAATATCTAAGGATGAAATGGTAAAACCACTTCCTACCCCAACCAATACGCTTCAATACCCTATATTCGCAGCCCCACCCTATTCTGTATTCTGAAAATTCAACGAGTTCTTTTATGCTGGGAGGTTAATTAAGGGTATGTTTGTTTTGCCTTTTGAGAGAAATAGTTCTACAAACCTCAAAAGTGAAAATTGAGTTTTGAATGTTGTTTGTTTTGGTTTTTTAGAATTGCTTTTATATTTCAAAAACAATTCTCCTTAAAACTACAATTTCTAATTTTTCGCTTTTCTAAAATCAATTCTACATTAAATTTTATATTTTGATTATTACAACCTATTATTTTCCTTTATTGCCCTTTATTAATTCTCCTTCTTTTTGCTTTGTAATTATTTTAATGAACCAAATTTAATCAGAACATTTAACGAACCAAATTAGCCCCCGAAAAATGTCTATGATCATGAGTTACCAAATTTTGAATTTTCCTTTACAGTGTCCCATTCAAATTTACTGTATTTTTTCTTTTACCTTTCTTTTACACTATATTTTTATCATTTTTGACAACTAACTCTAGTATTATTTAACTTAAATATATTTTATCAAAAAAATATAAAATATATGAACAAATATTTTGTAAAAAAAAATTAGTTTAATGATCGTATTTATTATGTTTTAAATTAATATATAGAAAATTTATTTATTTAAATTAAATAATATATCTACATTTAGTATTGATCTACATATACATTCAACTATGGACATTTACTTGAATTTAGCTATGTCCATTTTAGTAATTATACATTCAAAAGCAATTTTGATAAAAAAAACTATCCAAACAACATTCAGTTTGTTTAATCAATTCTGCATTATTGTATCCAAACATAAATCAATTCTCTTAAAATCAATTCTGTCATAATCAATTCTGTCATAATCAATTCTATCAGAATCAATTTTGTCAGAATCAATTATATCCAAAGCTGAACCAAACACACACTAATATTTCTCATGAGTCATCATGACAAAGGTGAAACCAATATCGGTTAGGAAAAACTCATTTCTTTATTAGATAAAATTAATGTAAGTTACATTCTTTAAATATATTATACACATGTATTCCTTTGTATTTGAAAATATATGCTACGATATAAAGTATATACTTAATTAGGCACAAAGGTTTCAACACTAGGTTTAAGCACACATACGTAATTAAAAAATTGTAGAGAGCAAAAAATAATTAAATAATGTTTATTTTTGAAATGATTAAATGAAATATTCTTTTGTGTGTGGGTACCTAAGTGGTGTGCTTAAAAGCTTGTGTTCAAACAAGTCTTTCTTCAATATAAATAATTTTTTTTGGACAATATCGTGTAAATATATTTTAAAGAGTAATGTTATGATATAATTAATAAATTGATGAAAATATATATTGCATTTCTTTTAGAAAATAGCCAAGGCTCTAGCTAGAGTAAAGCTGCAAATCAACTTATTACAATTGTCCATGAGCCATGAGATATCAACTCAATAAGAGCTTGACATTATACTCAAAGAAAGAAGTTCAAATCTCAACTAAAACATCTATAAAATGACAATTAGTAACACTGTTATTTATAATAATTTACAATTACAATTCCCCACTTGATTTTTTAAATTGTTATTATAATTTTCTGCATAGGTAATATAAAATGCACATGTGTACATAAGTAAGAGATAAAGAATACACTCGACCAATTTAGACTCAGATATTTCACCCTGTTTTAAATGCAATCTCTAAAATATATATAAAAAAAAAATAGTCATTAAATTAAATGTAATTTGCACTGTAGTCCCTGTGGTTAAGTTGTTGTAGACTATATGAGACAATTTTACATATACTTGAGATTAAAATGACATATTTTGTACATTTTAAGAATTAATTTTTTACTTTATGTACTTTAGATTGTAAAAAAAATGAGAGTTTACTAAAGAATAAAATAGAAAAATACTTAGATAAATTTAATACCAATTAAACCATTAATCGTGCTAATCATTACCATTTAGCAAAATAACTACCAATATTATGTAAATTCTTGGTTATGTGAGCATTAAATTATTACCTTGATGGAATTAGATATGCTCATATTAAGATCATTTTTGTAAAAGGAGTTTCTCTTACAAGTCACAGACTAAAGAGTTCACTTTAGATTAAAAAAATAATACAACTTTACTTTACCAAACTTAATTTTTCTATACTGTTAATTAAATTTAATATAACCCTTTAAAAAATTAATATTAATATAAATATAATACTTACCTAGAAAACTATCTTTAAATGATGTTTTATTTACCATATGTTAAGCCTGAATGTTATTATGATCATAAATTTTGAAGGCAATGGCATGAAAGGAAAAGTTGGGAAGCCTGCATATCTAGAAGACTGGAATAGCACAATCACACCCTTAATAGCTGGTGAATCAACATACAAGGTTACATTTGATTTGGATGATGATATAGGAACACCAGGAGCATTTCTAATTAAGAATAATCATCACAGTGAGTTCTACCTAAAAAGCTTGACACTTGAAAATGTTCCTGGCCAAGGTGTTATCCACTTTATATGCAACTCTTGGGTATACCCTTCTCAAAAATATCAGAAGGATCGCATTTTCTTCAGCAACAAGGTAACTTTCAAATACAAGCTATTGATATTAAACAATCCCCTATTAAATCATACATTAAGTGCAAGTTTGTTACATATTCTAAGAATTAGGGACAATTAATCAATATATATTGTTAATGTGTTGTAGACATACTTTCTAAGTGAAACACCAGCTCCACTTCTTAAGTATAGAGAAGAAGAACTTGAAACTTTAAGAGGCTCTGGAGATAACAAGCAACTGAAAGAATGGGACAGGGTATATGATTATGCATACTATAATGATTTGGCGGATCCTGATAAAGGTCCAAAATATGTTCGTCCAGTTCTTGGAGGGTCCAGTGAATATCCTTACCCTCGCAGGGGAAGAACTAGCAGACCACCCGCAAAGTCAGGTTTGGATTTTCCACAATGATCACCAGTTTAATAATTATGTACTCACAGTTAATATATTTTTCTTACACATGCGTTCAATCATATTCCATCATAGTTCATTTCAGAAAGATGTGATTGAAAGACAATTAGTCCTCCCTATTATGGTTAGAAATTTCTAATGTGGTGATTTATTTATTTCGTTGATAATATTTCCAGATGCTAACAGTGAGAGTAGATTGAATCTTGCCATGAGCTTAGACATCTATGTTCCAAGGGACGAAAGATTTGGTCACGTGAAAATGTCAGACTTTCTTGCTTATGCAATTAAAGCTATAGTTCAAGTTATCAAACCTGAACTAGAATCACTATTTGATAGCACTCCTAATGAGTTTGATAGCTTTGAAGATGTACTTAAACTCTATGAAGGTGGGATTGAAGTTCCTGAGGGTGCAGTTAAAAGAATTAGGGATAAAATCCCTGCTGAAATGCTCAAAGAAATTCTCCGAACTGATGGTCAAAAGCTCCTCAAATATCCTGTGCCTCAAGTGATTAAAGGTATTTTTGATGTACATGATCACATGTGTATCATAGTTATTTAAGAAAATAACAGTAGTGTTTGAACGTAACTACATTCGCAGTGTCAGACAGCAACATGTGTCAGACACCAGATACGTGTTCATTATGAAGTGTCAGTGCTACATAGATTTTTACCTATTATATTGCATACCACAATCAAGAAAAGTCATGCATTTTGCAAACCATTATTGTATTGTAATGGCACTTTTAATGATTTTGAGCAGAGGATGAATCTGCATGGAGAACTGATGAAGAGTTTGCTAGAGAAATGCTGGCTGGTGTAAATCCTGTCATAATTCGTGGCCTCCAAGTAAGCCTTACGGAGTTTAGCTATCACAATTTCTTAAAATACATTGATTTCCAAAATAAATTGTATTTTTCTTATGCTTACTATATTTTCCCCTCACATTTGTCCTTATTAATTAAATTGCAGGAATTTCCACCAACATCTAAGCTAGATCCTAAAGTCTACGGCGATCAATCTAGCACAATAAGGAAATCAGACATTGAGAGCAACCTTGATGGACTCGCAGTTGACGAGGCAATTTTCAAATTTGATATGATATTCTGTTTTGATCATACAATTTTCTTTGAATTTTGTGACAACTTTGCAGTCAAATTCAATTCTTTTTTTTTTATCTAATGTAATGATTCATTGTGTTAATAGGCAATTGCACAGAAGAAGTTGTTTATTTTGGATCACCATGATGCACTGATGACATACTTGAGGAGGATAAATTCCACTTCTACAAAGACTTATGCTAGTAGGACGATTCTTTTTCTGCAACAAAATGGGACTTTGAAGCCATTGGCCATTGAATTGAGTTTGCCACATCCCAACGGAGATCAACATGGAGCCATTAGTAATGTTTACACGCCTGCAGAAAATGGTGTTGAAAATTCCATCTGGCAATTGGCTAAAGCTTATGTAGCAGTAAACGACTCTGGTTATCATCAGCTTATCAGCCACTGGTATAAGTATTTATTTTTATTTTCTGCAAAATTACTTACATGATCCCTTAGAACTCAAGTTTTCCTTATATATTTCATGTTGTATATCACAGGTTGCATACTCATGCATCGATTGAGCCATTCATTATATCTGCAAACAGACAACTTAGTGTTCTTCACCCCATTCATAAACTATTGCATCCTCATTTCCGCGACACAATGAATATAAATGCACTTGCACGACAAATCCTCATCAATGCAGGTGGCCTTTTAGAGGCCACAGTGTATCCTTCCAAGTATGCCATGGAGTTGTCATCCGCGCTTTATAAGGATTGGACTTTCCCCGAACAAGCACTGCCAGTAGATCTTGTCAAGAGGTAAACAGACCACACAGTCAAAGACCAAATAGACCATCACTAGTATATTTACGAAATATTTGGATAAACAACTTAACTGAGTATTCATAAAAGATCCTTTGTGAATTGTATTTTTTTTAACAAACCTTTGTGAATTATTATTATTATTTTTATGTTTTGTTAACATTCCGGTTTCTAAGAGAAAGGAGCTTAGTAATCTAGAATTTGGCCGTTGTAAGTAAAGCTTCAATTTTTTATGATAATTAACTGATACTTTGTTGGTTCTTTCAGAGGAATGGCAATTAAAGATTCAGCATCTCCACATGGCCTTCGACTAATAGTCAACGATTACCCTTACGCGGTTGACGGGCTAGAGATTTGGTTTGCAATCAACACATGGGTTCAGGACTATTGTGCCTTTTACTACAAGAATGATGACACGGTAAAGAAAGATGCAGAACTACAATCTTGGTGGAAGGAATTAATACAAGAAGGTCACGGCGACAAGAAAAACGAGCCTTGGTGGCCAAAGATGCAAACAGTGAAAGAGTTGACGGAAACATGCACAATCATTATATGGATTGCTTCAGCTCTACATGCAGCTGTAAACTTTGGACAATATCCTTTTGCAGGTTACTCACCGAACCGTCCAACAATAAGTCGTCGGTTCATGCCTGAGAAAGGAACTATAGAGTATGATGAAGTTGTGACAAATCCCGATAAAGCTTTTTTGAAAACAATCACGGCGCAATTGCAGACTCTTGTTGGCATTTCGCTTATTGAAATTTTGTCTACACATTCTTCTGATGAGGTCTACCTTGGACAAAGAGACAGTATGCATTGGACATGTGATGCAGAGCCATTGGAAGCATTTGACAGGTTTGGAAAGAAACTGAAAGAAATTGAAGAAAGAATTGTAGCTATGAATGATGATGTGAATCTCAAAAATCGAGTTGGACCTGTTAAAATGCCATATACTTTGCTTTATCCTAGAAGTGAAGCTGGCCTAACTGGTGCAGGCATTCCCAATAGTGTGTCCATTTGAAATGCCAAAATTGTTCCACGTATTCTATTACTTAGATACTTCATCTAAATAAGGGATCATCACTACCTTAAAAGTTAAAACCTGCATCATACAGATTGAGTAGGGTAGTTGTAGGGTGAAGTAGTATTTATTTCATGTTGGTGTATTGTTGTACTTTGTTTCTAATATTTTATGATCATTTACCATTTATTTTGATATAATAAATAACAACTAGTTATTATGATTATTTACGATTTATTTGTCTTCTTGACGTGTTTCGACTTTCGACTTTATTTGCTGCTAACCATGTCTTCACTTGTAACCCTTTGTTTTCCTATTTCTTTTGCAATTATAATGGTTTCCTTCCATGCATTATGCAAGGGAGATGTGAAGTTCACCTGTCATGAAATTGGCCCTTTGAGTTTTGTTCATTGTAATTTAGGTAATAAGGTTTTTGATTAATTGTCTCCTTCACTCTCATATGTTCCATCTTCCATCTTCCATTTTATGTAAAAACAAAATTTGATTTTAATCCTCTAAAATTGAAAGTACCTATTTGTTAATTAACAAATGTAAAATGAGCGAATTTTAGATTCAGTCCATGTAAAAAGACCTGAAATAACTATATGGATTGCTTCAGCTCTACATGCAGCTGTAAACTTTGGACAATATCCTTATGCAGGTTACTTACCGAACCATCCAACAATAAGTCGTCGATTCATGCCTGCGAAAGGAACTATAGAGTACGATGAACCTGTGACAAATCCTGATAAGGTTTTTTCGAAAACAATCACTACACAATTGCAGACTCTTGTTGGCGTTTCGCTTATAGAAATATTGTCTACACATTCTTCTGATGAGATGAGGTCTACCTTGGACAAAGAGACACTAAACATTGGACATAGGATGCAGAGCCATTGGAAGCATTTGACAAATTTGGAAAGAAACTGGAAGAAATTGAAGAAAGAATTGTAGCAAGCAACGAATGCCATACATTTAGCTTTATCCAAGATGTGAAGGTGGACTAACTGGCGCAGGCATTCCCAACAGTGTCTCCATATGATTGTTTGTGTCATTTATTTGATATGGATGTCAAATTTTAAATTTATAAGTTTTTACTTGTAGAAAATTTAGAATTTTACTATCAATTTACAAATTTTTAAGAATTAGCTTTATGTGTGATCTTACTGTATTTAAACAATGTGGTAATATCAAGGTTGTCGAAATCGGGATTATGCTTCAGATCAAAAGGGAATAGTAAAATCGAAAATCATAAAATGGTAATCGAAATCGAAAATTTTACTCAACTAATTTTGTAGAAAACGATGTAGGATAGCAAAGTCAAAAATTGTAAAATTGCAAACAAAATCGATGAATTCTACCAAAACAAAAATAATGTTAAGTATTTGCTATAAAATTGCATATGGTCATAAATGACTTAAAGTTTCAAGTCCACAAAATACTTATACATAAATGACTCAAAGCCTAGATGTCATATCAAAATTGACACTTAAAAAAATAAAGAATCCTTCAAAATCTTCGATGAGATTTTACTAGGATTTTGCCTGTTTTTTTTATTCTGCAATGGATTTGAATCCATGAAGGTGAGTAAAGTCGCAAAATTCTAGATTTTATGATTTAAGTCGTAATTTTGAATTTGATGATTTGTCTGAACTTCAATATTAATATTCACCACTGTGCAGTTTTACTAGTCGTTCATGAGCACACATTTTTATGGAACTTTTTACATTCTGTTCTAAATTAGAGGAAAGTGTTATTAACAGAACTTTTTTCAGTTAGAATTTTATGTTAGATTCAAGGCTTGGTATGTCCTACAAATTTACTATTTACTTATAACATGTGATTCTCTGATGAGAGGCAGCAAATTTTTATGTCAAAATTGGGATAATGCTTGAGTCACGGCATTTTATTTCATGTGATGTAGTTACTGATCAAGACCTTCATAAAGCAATGTGTAAAACATGTGAACTTTTTACATGTGAAGATTATGCTTTCAATATATTATGTTGATCGAAATCTTCACATGTTTTCCCTCATGTCTAAGCAATGATTTAAGTTCATTGGATCTTGATGGAGGTTTACGTACGGGTTAAGTTGTCCAAATAATTTTCTTCAGAAACTAGGAGCTTTAATTTTCTCAAAACAAATTGAACAGTTTTTTCTCAAATACTAAAATAAATAAATTTTCACTCTAAATAAAAATACTAGCCGGTTTGTTTATAAAATAATTTTAAAAAAAAGGGGGGGTTTGACTAGAGAGGGTCTTCAAAGTCATGCTAATTCCTACATGGTCAGTTCATGTATGCACACACCTAGCCAGCCAGTCAGAGTATATTATTGGTACCCCATTGGTTGTTGAATATAAAATTTGCATAATATCAAGTATTTGATTCAAACACGCACGTGATGTTCAGCTACCTACCCTCCAATATCCATTCTTCCCTTCATATAAAACCATCTCACCCCACACATCTTTCTACACCACAAGTACTGCAAACCAATTGAGTTACTACTAAAGATTCCAAGATGGTGAGTGTATCTGAAATTCGTAAGGCTCAGAGAGCAGAAGGTCCTGCAACCATTTTGGCCATTGGCACTGCAAATCCAGCAAATTGTGTTGAACAAAGTACCTATCCTGATTTCTACTTTAAAATCACAAATAGCGAGCACAAGACTGAACTCAAAGAGAAATTCCAACGCATGTGTAAGTCTATAATTTTCTTATTAGATACTTTCCATTTAATCTAATTCTCCTGAAAACTCCTGCATGCTATTATATAAAAATGATACAGCGCAAATATCTTTATTTGTAAAAGACACTGGTGAATGGTGTTATTAAATTTGCTTGCCAAATGGATAAATATAGAACTACCAGGCCCATTATTTTGTCATTGGTTTCATATCACCCAATTTGCTGAACTAATATCATCCTATCATAATTACCTTCAGGTGATAAATCTATGATCAAGAGGAGATACATGTACCTAACAGAGGAGATTTTAAAAGAGAATCCTAGTGTTTGTGAATACATGGCACCTTCATTGGATGCTAGGCAAGACATGGTGGTGGTAGAGGTACCTAGACTAGGGAAGGAGGCTGCAGTGAAGGCTATAAAAGAATGGGGTCAACCAAAGTCAAAGATTACTCACTTAATCGTTTGCACTACAAGTGGTGTAGACATGCCTGGTGCTGATTACCAACTCACAAAACTCTTAGGTCTTCGCCCATATGTGAAAAGGTATATGATGTACCAACAAGGTTGCTTTGCAGGAGGCACGGTGCTTCGTTTGGCTAAAGATTTGGCTGAGAACAACAAAGGTGCCCGTGTATTGGTTGTTTGTTCTGAAGTCACTGCAGTCACATTCCGTGGCCCTAGTGATACTCACTTGGACAGCCTTGTTGGACAAGCACTATTTGGAGACGGAGCTGCTGCACTAATTGTTGGTTCTGATCCAGTACCAGAAATTGAGAAACCTATATTTGAGATGGTTTGGACTGCACAAACAATTGCTCCAGATAGTGAAGGAGCCATTGATGGTCACCTTCGTGAAGCTGGACTAACATTCCACCTTCTTAAAGATGTTCCTGGGATTGTTTCAAAGAACATTGATAAAGTATTAGTTGAGGCTTTCCAACCATTGGGAATTTCTGATTACAACTCAATCTTTTGGATTGCACACCCTGGTGGCCCTGCAATTTTAGATCAAGTAGAGCAAAAGTTAGCCTTGAAGCCTGAAAAGATGAAAGCCACTAGAGAAGTGCTTAGTGAATATGGAAATATGTCAAGTGCATGTGTTTTGTTTATTTTAGATGAAATGAGAAAGAAATCAGCTCAAGATGGACTGAAGACAACAGGAGAAGGACTTGAATGGGGTGTGTTATTTGGCTTTGGACCAGGACTTACCATAGAAACTGTTGTTTTGCGCAGTGTCGCTATATGAGATGCTTAATTATTTTATTTTTATTTATCACTTTCAAATTTGCTTATTTTTATGTAAGGATGAAAAACTCATGTACAGTTCAACATTTACTATCATATTAAAAATAATACAATTGTGATTCCCTTTATATTCTCTATAGTTATTTATTTGAAAAATGTATCATTTATAATTAAGTAAATTGTGTTAACACATAAAAGACTATAAGTTAGATGATTGTAACTAATGAATTATACTTTGAAATGTAGTAAATCAATGTGTGTACTCTTCTAGCTTTCAGTGTGTGAAACTAGTTTTAAATATGTCTATGTTTTTTCGCAGCAACAAAAGAGATTTTTTTTTTACTATTACAGAGACATCCCAGTAGCATAAGGTGTACTAAGTAAACAAAATACCAAGTACAAAGATACACAACAAAATAGAACAGACAAAAACAACAATTATATATGTAATGCACAATAATTCTTTCCAAGGAGGAACACGAGTGGTTCATCAGGTAAAATAATGGCATCGCATAAACAATTTAGAAGTGGTTGCTAACTTTTCTTGGTTGATAAATGCAAGAGTATAATCATATTGACTCTTCTCCCATTCTAATGTGAAAGTTTAACATAATTTTGTTGCTATATACCTACATACTTTTACTATCATGTGCTGGATATCATCAATTTCAATTCATATTAAACTTGCATAGAAGGGCACGTTATCAACAAGTACTACAAATTTGTAGTGTCCAATTAGTAGGAGTAGAAGGCAATGCCAATAAAATACATGAAACAAGCCTAATTTAATTTGAACCCAATACACATTGACATAGATCTAAGAGTAAACTAGGAAGGGAAGAATGAAATCTCTGATCAAGAAAATCTTTCAAATCGGTTTCAAAAAAATAACCTCGGTTTGATTAAAAAACAATAATAGTTGTAACATGTTTGATTTTATTAAAATATAATGAGTAAAAAAAGAAGAAAATTCACATCAATAAATAAAAAGGGTGAATTTAGAAGGAGCAAAACATATATTTATTTTATGTTGTTACCTTTTTTTATCTTGTGGGCTGATGAATCAGTTTTATTGGCCCAGGATTGCTCCGAAACCCCGTACTTGAATCTCCGGTGTGAATTCAAGTACCCTCCTTCTTAGGCTTTGTTTGCGAGTTTTGAGGGGAAGGAAAGGAAAGGCCAAGGAGGGGAAGGGAAGGAAAGGGATGGAAGGGAAAAATGAGGGAAAACCTTCCCTTTGTTTGGGAGTAAAAGAAACCAACAAGGAAAGGAGATGGAGGGCTTATGTTATAATTTTACTATTTTACCCTTTTTTCTCTTACAATGAATACATTGTGTTATACATTGTAATTTATCTTGAAATTTATTCAAAACAACCTATCTCATAAAAAACAAATTATTACGATCTATTTTTTAAAAAAAACAACTTATTTATAAATAAATAAATAAAAAAGCTTATTACGATGTCTTTTCAAAAAACAATTTATTCAAAACAACTTATTTATACAAAATAGTTTATTACGACCTCTTTTAAAAAAAACAACTTACTCAAAACAACTTATTTATGCAAAACAGCTTATTACGACCTCTTTTCAAAAACCAGTTTATTCAAAACAACTTATCTTATCAAAAACAATTTATTACGAATCTCTTTTCAAAAAACAGCTTATTCAAAAAATCTTATTTATACAAAACAGCTGATTACGACCTCTTTTCAAAAAACAGCTTATTCAAAACAACTTATTTATCCAAAACAACTCATTACGACCTCTGTTCAAAAAACAACTTATTCAAAACAACTTATTTATACAAAACAACTTATTACGACCTCTTTTCAAAAAACAACTTATTAAGACCTCTTTTCAAAAAAACATCTTATTCAAAACAACTTATTAATATAAAACAACTTATTACGACCTCTTTTCATAAAACAGCTTATTCAAAACAGCTTATTTATGTAAAACAACTTATGGCGACCTATTTTCAAAAAACAACTTATTCAAAACAACTTATTAATACAAAACAACTTATTACGACCTCTTTCAAAAAATAGCAAATTCAAAACAACTTATTTATACAAAACAACTTATTACGATCTCTTTTTCAAAAATAGCTTATTCAAAACAGCTTATTACGATCTCTTTTTCAAAAACAGCTTATTTACGCAAAACAGCTTAATACGACCTCTTTTTCAAAAACAGCTTATTCAAATCAGCCTATTTATCCAAAACAGCTTATTAGGACCTCTTTTCAAAAAACAGCTTATTCAAAACAGCTTATTTATACAAAACAACTTATTACGACCCCTTTTCAAAAAACAGCAAATTCAAAACAACTTATTTATACAAAACAGCTTATTACGATCTCTTTTTCAAATACAGCTTATTTATGCAAAACAGCTTATTACGATCTCTTTGTATAAATAAGCTGTTTTTTGAAAAGAGGTCTGAATAAGCTGTTTTGGATAAATAAGTTGTTTTGAATAAGTTGTTTTTGAAAAAGAGATCGTAACAAGTTGTTTTGCGTAAATAAGTTGTTTTGAATAAACAGTTTTTTGAAAAGAGGTCATAAGAAGCTGTTTTGTATTAATAAGCTGTTTTGAATAAGCTATTTTTTGAAAAGAGGTCCTAATAAGCTGTTTTGGATAAATAAGCTGTTTTTGAGAAAGAGGTCATATTAAGCTGTTTTGAATAAACTGTTTTTGAAAAAGAGATTGTAATAAGTTGTTTTGAATAAGCTGTTTTTTGAAAAGAGGTCTGAATAAGCTGTTTTGGATAAATAAGCTGTTTTGAATAAGTTGTTTTTGAAAAAGAGATCGTAACAAGTTGTTTTGCATAAATAAGTTGTTTTGAATAAGCTATTTTTGAAAAAGAGATCGTAATAAGTTTTTTGTATAAATAAGGTGTTTTGAATAAGCTGTTTTTTGAAAAGAGGTCTGAATAAGCTGTTTTAGATAAATAAGCTGTTTTGAATAAGCTGTTTTTGAAATAGAGATTGTAATAAGCTGTTTTACATAAATAAGTTGTTTTGAATAAGCTATTTTTGAAAAAGAGATCATAATAAGTATTTTTGTATAAATAAGTTGTTTTGAATAAGTTGTTTTGAATAAGTTGTTTTTAGAAAAGAGGTCATAATTAGTTGTTTTGCAAAAATAAGTTGTTTTGAATAAGTTGTTTTTGTAAAAAAAATATTATAATAATTTGGTCATGTCTAAAATTGGAATTTTGAACTATTATGAGGGTAAAATTGTTAATTTGTATGCTTAACCTCCCAATTTGGGGGAACTTTAAAATTAGACAAATGAAGCCCTTAAAAACCCCTCAAAACCTTTCCCTTGTTTTTTTAAAACTCACAAACAAGAGTTTACCTCTCCATAAGCCTTTCCTTCCCCTCCAAAACCCAACTCGCAAACAAAGCCTTAGGGTTTTAGGGTTTAGTAAATATGCCACTTTTGGTTGAATTATTTGTTTCTTTGTATATAAGAGACGATCTTGCCAACTGCCAAGCCTATTGAGCAAAGTTCAAATTTGTTATGTTTCTTGGTGGTGTGCCTAATCATGAGAGACTTGATGGACTTCACAAAGATAACATTTTGTTATCAACTAAAGTTGATTTACCCTCCTTCTGCACATGGTTTCACCGTCATTGTTATCAACAGAAGAATGGTGTTTTGTTGTGATGTATGGCTAACCTGTTGTTCATTTTTGCACGTTAGTGAAGTATTTGTGTAAAGGTTGTCATGACGTAGGGCATCTTGCAATGTGTGACAATTTGGAGTATTCATCCAAGGGAAAACTACGAGTAAATTGCCATTTTGAAAGGGAGAGTAAATCATCCAAGGGAGGATTACCATGTCCCCGAGTCTGTGTAAATACAGGGAAAAGAATTGGGTTTGTTTGCTAACTTTGGTCACATGTATCTGCACAAAACTCGGCGATATAACTAGCAAACAAACCCAATTATTTTTCTTGTATCTGCTTAAGCTCGACAACATGGTAATCATCCATTGGATAATTAGCTTTCTCTTTCACTAAGTGAAACCAAACCATACTTAATCATTCATGGTTTTTTTTTTCTCTTTAGATGATAGCTCATCAAAAACAAACTATAAAATCAAGCAAATAAAAGTAAAAGGAAAATTAAAGATGTTTAAGGGAATGGACAAGGAATTGGGATAAATTAATGATCTGAGACTTCTCCAAAATAGTTAAACTCAAGTATAGAAGATCAAAGAAAATTGTTGTTCACACATTTGATAGGGCTGAAAAACACACGTAAAAGACGAAATTGTCCCTCGTCAGTTAATTGTCGAGGATTTCAAAAACCGGTTGCAGTTAACTGCCGAGGAAAACCTCGGTAGTCAACTGTCGAAAAAAACAATTATGCAGACAGTGGGTTCTGCGTAATTCTAAAGCATTTCCAAGCCATTTTTCGGCCAGTTTTTACCTATAATTAAACCAGAACATTTCCAAATGCAATATAACTCATACAACATTTAAACTCAGTCATAAACAAGAAAAATAAAATATCTTTTACAATTGTTCATAATTAAATCAAACCGACATTTGGTTCAAAATACACAAAAGTTTGAAATTCATCAAAACGTTACATAGTGTCCATAATTAAACAACACATTACAACTCATTACATATCATTAAATT
>Ga0228710_1007312_pt1 | contig 16367 bp, 6 predicted proteins | sample MedpolnodulmetaG_FD_177995 | JGI IMG/M metagenome (GOLD analysis project Ga0228710, IMG submission 177995) | Root nodule microbial communities from Medicago polymorpha collected in Santa Monica, California, United States - pink nodules | ecosystem: Host-associated > Plants > Roots > Nodule... | reverse complement strand
TAGTGATGCAGTATGTATCCTAACACAAATTATGCACATGAAATAAAGAATAATGCAATATGTATTTTTAATTTGTGCGTAAAAAAACTCAAAGCATGTTTGTGCATAAAAAAAAGCAGACCTTGATTAAGTTTATAAATTCAGCAATTGACCTAACTTGAGACAGATTGGAAAAATCGTTGTACGAATTACGTTGAGAAGAAGCCGAACTCTGACTTAAGTTCTGACTAAACCTTTGACTCTGAGCTTGAGAAGTGTTAAGGTCACGACAATAATTCAAGAAACATGGTCAAAAAACAATTAAATCAGATTGTGAAATAATAAGTTACTCTAACATTGTATTGTGAAATCATAATGCAAACTTACAAAGTTTTAAACTTCTCAACAACCGGATGATGTAGGTTGATGAGCAGCCTCGAACCTGACCAATTGTTACATATACTTGGGTTACCATTGACTACAAAATGGAAGCAAAAAACTCAAGGTAAATAGATGGTAAATGATTAAGCTACAAAGTATTTTTCCATAGTATTACATCAACCATATTCCCACCGCATAAGGAAAGACATCTTTCAGGTCATTATCAAACTTATACAAAATCATATCATCTGATACTGACAAATTAAAAAATAATACCTTTTATCTTTCAATACAATGTTCGTACACGGTTTCTTTCCAGTCCCAATTGACATTGTCTTAACAATCTCATGAAGAAGCCTGATGATTTCTTAAAAAAAATTACATCTATAAAAACATTATAATCGGAGAAAACACATAAATAAATTAAAGCACATAACTATACCATATAAAACGTCAGTTTTGACTTTTTCATCTTGAATTTCCTTAAATGATTTAAAGAGAAATTCATGAGTAAGAACATTAGTTAACTTGTCATACTTCTGCACCTTTGTACCAAAACCAAAAACAACCTTTAAGGGATTAAATGCAACGTTATTATCAAACACATGACAATTATACAGAGTATAAGTCTTGTTTTCCTCGATCAAAGCCTTCCAATTCTCTATATCGAGTTATTACATGAACTCGATCAGCCTAAATCCGAGAAAGAAACCAAAAAATATAAATAAATCAAAATGTACACTAATAAGTAACATTGATAAATCATAAAGGAAATTACAAAAAATCTTAACTAACTCATCTAACATTTGCATCACAAATAATGAACTTCATATGCTGATTCTCATTACTACCGGTCACAATCCAAGAATCCAGCACTCCAAATCCTATTTTCCAAATGTCCAAATCATTTTTGAGATCCTTAATGTAGTCATAATCCCTTGATATTGAAAGTCCTATATAGAAATACAATAATACATCATTTAATTTTATTCCCTTTGTTCATTCTGATATTAAAAGAAACTAACATATTTCTAGTGATCAATTCTTGTATCATCAAATCAACCTGATCTTAAATGCACAAATTTCTATATCATCAACTTTCTGGACCTCAATGATATGACAAAAACAAATTTATACCAATCAACTTTCGTACGGCTCAATGATATAGGAAAGAATAAACCAAATATGAAAACTGTTACAACTTTAGGATTACTCACAAAAACTAAAATATCCCACATGCATCAATTTTTTTCCAACTACAGTACCAAAAGCTAAAATAACAATTGTGTCAAAACCTTACCATGAGCTAAAATTCAATCATCATGACCTCTACTATACTCCACATAACAAAGGAAGATTTTTCTACAGCCATGCAACATAAGAATATCTGGTACATAATCCACTAACAATTGAAAAAAAAAACAAAAAATAAAACTCTTAAAATGCAGAATCGTGAAAAAAGGAAGAAAATCACCTACGATGAAGCAAAAACTAAAACATTGTCGAAAAATGAACCCCTCAAGCCATAAAAATCAGTCAACTCAAGTCATGCATGGTCTCAGAACCATGAAAAAAGGAAGAAAATGACCTCTTTTGAAGAAGAAAGTGAAACAGTGTACGGTCTAAAAGTTACTTCAAAACAAAGTTAAAATAAAGGCTTTTAAGAAAGAAGCTAAAGTTGTTTGGCTTCTTTGCTTATTTAGTTTTAAAGCAAAGAAAATATTGTACAAACTTTGAATTTTTTTTTTATGGTGTCCAGGGTTCGAACCTCGGACTTGGCATATATTTATGTATTGTTCCTATCAACTGAGTTAAGCTCACGAGGATAAAATTTTGAATTTATTATGAATTAACATAATAAATAAAAAAATGTTTAAAATATTTTCTGAATGCTAAAAATATTAAAAAATAAAAGATATTTTTTTTACAAATACTATATTTACTCAATAACGTTTATTTTGTGTAACATGAATACAAATTTGTGTCATCATATAAATGACTTGTTAAATATTTGAATAGAAGAAGCAATTTAAGGAGCCTGAAATAGTAACATAAATAATATCAAAATAGTTGGTTTTTTCTATTTCAATTATACTTTATAACAAATTTTGTTATAAGAATACCATATTTTTGGTGTCTTTCAAAAAAATAAGAATTTATATTATATGATATATATTTGATACATTGTTGGTGTCATGGAAACAAATATGTTTAGTTTTTTTTTAATAAGAAAAAGATGTGCATAGTTTGTTACAATATAAAGGTGCAAAATATATATATATATATATATATATATATATATATATATATAAATAATAATTTTTTTAGGCATCCATACATTTTTTTGAAGAAAAGACATCTACAATTTTAATTTTAAATCAAAATTTTATAAAAATAATCATACGCATTATGCAACGCCAAAAAAATTTATACGCATTAGCGTAACAAAAAAGCAAACACAGATAAAGTATTAGTCTAAACACTAATGTGTGTGTGTGTATATTTGCGAGGTTGAAGAAAGAAAATAAAAATATTTGGTATCATTAAATGATAACGTGAATAAATTTTTTTTTTAGGCTGTGGTGATTAAACAATATTGAAATTAAATATATAAGTGATAAAAAGATAATAAAATTCCTTTGAAAAAAAGGTAATAAAATTAAATGGAACCTCTTTAAAAAAAATTAAATGGAACGGTTCAAAAAAAAATTAAATAGAAGAAAAAACATATTGAAATATAATATTAAAAAATAAAAGAAAAGATTCCCAACGTGAATTGAAGAGAGATGCTTGTGAAATAAATTGTCAAGAAGTTGTTTTTTGAAGTAACATTCAACAACTTTTGGCCAAAACTCATTCCATTCAATTTTATGCATTACAAAAGAGTACCTTTTTTAGTAAGTACTTAATTGCTATTGTATTTGGCCTAACTTCTCCTTAAAAATGTAGAGAAGTTGAAAAAAACCGGGTCAAATGGTATCTTAATCTCCCACAACGGCAGTGTAGAAGCAACTGAATTTGGGAGAAAAACTGGAAAATAGTTATAAAAAAAAACTGGAAAATAGTTAAAAGTTTTTAAAAATATAAAAATTGGAAAATAGTTGAAAAAAACCGGTGAGGTAGCACTCAACCAAGCAACCTTAAAAAAATTATATGCATTAGCGTAACAGAAAAACAGACAGACGGACATAAAATACTACTCTAAACGTTAATGTGTGTGTATATATTCACGAGTTTGAAGAAAGGAAATAAAAATATTTGATATCATTAAATGACAACGTGAATAAAAATATTTGTGAGATTGTGATGATTAAACGATATTGAAATTAAATATTTAAGTGATAAAAAGATAATAAAATTAAATGGAACATCCTTATAAAATTAAATGGAACGGTTCAAAAAAATAAAATAAAATAAAGTTAAATGGAGGAAAAAAAACATATTGAAATATAATATTAAAAAATAAATGAAAAGGTTCCCAACGTGAGTTGAAAAAAGGTGCTTGTGAAATAAATTGTCGAGAAGTAGTTTTTGAAAGTAACATTCAACAACTTTTGGCCAAAGCTCATTTCATTCAATTTTATGCATTCAAAAAAAGTACTTTTTTTAATAAGTACTTAATTGATATTGTGTTTGGCCTAACTTCTCCTTAAAAATGTAGAGAAGTTAGAAAAAAAACCGGGTCAAACGATACCTTAATCTCCCACAATGACAATGTAGAAGCAACTGAATTTGGGAGAAAAAATTGAAAAATAGTTAAAAATATAAAATTGGAAAATAGTTAAAAGTTGTTAAAAATATAAAAATTAGAAAATAATTTAAAAAAATTGATTAGGGGCAAAAATGGAAATTCATAGGTCATTGGTGAGTTGACACTCAACCAAAGCCATGAATTCTGAAATTACCAAATTGCCCCTTCTAGGGGCAAAAATGGAAATTCATATGGCATCAAATTTAATAAATAGTATATATAGATCCATATATATTACGCTTGGTAAAAATTAACTTTTAAATCTGATACTCGAAACTCCCAAAGATTGATTTAACTGTCCAGGGATTGTCTCAACTACCATCGCCTAGCATAACCCTATCGTCCACAAAATGTAGCATAAGATAATGCAGAGAGTGAGTCACATTGTAGCCTTTAAATAAGATCATATTTGAGGCACTCCTAACCAGATCAGTTAAGGCTTCTACACCAATTAAGAAGAGGAAATGTGCCTGATAAAAGATGGTTTTAATATCCTCACATAGCGGTAGTAAGTATTCCGTTTTTTCTATCAAAAATAAATATCAAATTCATAGGGACCGCACATTAGTTTTGACTGTTCAAACTTGCACTATTCTAAATCAAGTTTTTAAAAGGGTTTGTTTTAGGAAACAATTTGTAAAATAAGTTTTGCAAATATGAATAAAAAATGGCTTTAATATGTGTTTCGTCCCTGACTATGCTTCAAAACTTAAAGAGCTTCAGAAGAAGTATGATGCACAAGCCTTTAAAGCTGGAGATGTCAAATATAATGCTAGTTTTAGTGCTCCTGCTGCTGGAAATCAAGGAGGGGGTGAAGGAGATGGTGGAAGTCATCAGGGCGGAGGAGGGCATGGAGGCAGCGGAGGTGGTGGCAGTGGAGAGTCCTAGGGTTATAATTAATGGTTTGTAATATACAACCTTAGATAGTTAGTTATGGTTTTTAAGAACTTTTTTTTAGGGTAAGTTATGGTTTTCAAGAACTTGTTTACTTTTATTTTAACTTTTAAATAAAAGCCGCAAATTACTCTAGAGTTTTGTTTGTTATGTTGTTCGATATAATTTGAGTATCACAACAACTCTTTATTTATTTTCTCAATGGCATCAAAGGATTCACCCTTACATATGTTCATATTTGCTGCTCATCTTTTCTGTTGTAATTTTGTGAGATTATTATTATTAGTAGTAGTAACTTTGTTTCTTATTTTATCTCCAGTCAAGTTACTCATGTTGATGGCAGCTATTCAAATTTATTTCTAATTAGTCGCAAAACTGTTTGTTAACTTAACTATTTACTTGCTATTGCTTAGGTTAAGTTCAAAACGCCTTGACCATCGTTTTAGTAACTGCTTTTGATCATTACACTTCCTTAATTAATAGCATACATTTAAGTTAAGGTGGAACGTGCTTAATATTGTTTTAGTGACCAAGTAATGATTTTTAGTTGCTACAGAGGTATTTTGAGGAATTGTGCTGGTCCTTTTAGTTGGTATGTGTTTTGTTGAATTCAGGTGCTTTTGTTTTGATGGTTGCCATAGGTGTCTCTTGTTTCATTTGTTATAAGGGGTGCACTTGTATTGGGTATTTTTTTCTTTTGGAGTTCATCTTTTATTTTGTTATTTAAAGAGCTGGTGAACTCTACAAATGGTTATATTGTTGGTTCTATTGTGTCATAATCTTGAAACAACTCACTAATTTTTTACTTTAATGGTGAAATCTAAAGAACTCATCAGGTCCCACAATTTTACCTCACATACTATTCATATTTAATTTTTTTACAACTTAAATTATCAAAACCTTCTAATAGTTAACAAGCCTAAATATTATAAAATAAAAATAAAAAATAGTTAACAAGCCTAAAACTTGGCATACCAATTTATCTCTAAAGAAATCGCTATACAATTCAGTAGGCAAAGCATTCCAAGAAGTGAAACTATTAAGTGTGAGACCTATATTAGCAAGATGGCCAACACGTTGATTCCCTTTCCTATTTATGAGTTGTCAAAAAGTTCATGCTCCTTAACATTAATTGGCTGTTGGCCCACTGTTTCTTGTATTCCAAGGTATCAAAGATTTTGAACTAAAAGCTAGCTCAACTAACTTTGTATCTGTTTCCAATCATAAATTGGCCCAATTTTTCGTATAGGCTATCTCAATGGCTCTCACAGCAAGACAAAGCTCAGCAAAGAATTTTGTGCAGGTTCCAAAATTTTCAGCAAAGGAGACCCACAGTAAAAAAATGCTTATAGAAAATTTGTGGCTTGGGGCCTTTTGATTTTTTTATTTGTGGGCTTGCATAAATGTGGGTCTTTTAATCTTATGAATTTTCAAGCCCCCTTACTATGTGGGCTGGGGCCAAAATTTCAAGGTCCCATGATATTGACACCTCTAGTTGACAGGGAGATGAGATCGGATTATGTAAAATTCATTTTGATTACCGAGGTAAAAGAAACGTTGAAAATGATAAGTAATGGCAAAGGAGATGAGACCCGATTATGTAAAATTCATTTTTGATTGCCAAGGTAAAAGAAGCGTTGAAAATGATGAGTAATGACAAGGTAGTTGAGCCAGACAATATACCGATTGGTGTGTGGAAAAGTCTTGAAGATAAAGAAATTGTGTGGCCTACCAAACTTTTTTAATGAGAATACGAGGACAAAGAAAATGTCGGATAATTGAAAAAACATTTTAATTCCGAGGATATACAAAATTATTGAGTAATTCCTTCAAAAATAAATTATCGTGGAATTAAACTAAGATTTAAATGCAATTATGTTCCCCTATTTACATATTTTTCAAATTTTAGTACCCTTTTTATAAATCAATCATTTTGGTCCATATATTTTAAAAGTCAATGAATTTTTTAGTCCCATCATTTAAGTGACATGGCATACTCTTTAGTGACAAAGTGTTGAGGTTGCAGTGGTGAATTGGAAAAAATATTTTCAATATAATATATTTTAATTTTCATCTCATTCATTAATTACCGTAATAAATAAAAACAAAAACTTTGATGACACGAATCATTAACCAAACCCAACGTCATCTTCAACATTTTTAATTCATTTTTTTTTCAAAGCACTGAATCTTACACTCTCACTTAACCTCTCAAACACTTTAAATCTTATCTTTTATAATTCATCCGAAAATCAAAAGATTCAACAAATCAAAATTCAAAAATCACATAACCAAGAAACTTAAAAATCTCAAAATCAACAACCTGTGACCCAAAAAGGGAAATGCTGATTTGAAAAAAATTATTAGCTCACAAGGAAAATTGAAGGGAAATGAAAAACTCAAATGCATAGAACTATGTGATTGAGTCGGTGCTTGTGATGTGAATGCATTGTGAAACAAAACTGTTGCAATTTCCACTCCAAAACCCATTTTGGGATTTTCTGGGAAAAATTTGTTGGAAAAATGAGTTGAATAAAAAAGAAATGTTTTTAGGGAGAATATTGTCAAAGAAAAATGAAGTTTGGGATTAATTAATTTGTTGGGTTTAGATTTCTTGATGGTGATAGTTTTATGAAAATGAAGATGAAAGAGGATTGTGATGATGATTCAATTGTGTTCATAAAATATTTTTTTATAAATTATCGTAATTAATGAGATAAAAATAAAAAAAATGATAGAGAAAACTTTTTCCAATTCACTACTGTCACCTCAGATCCACGTCAATAAAGACTACGTTACATCACTTAAATGAGAGGGGGACTAGAAAAATTCGTCGACTTTTAATATATAGGGGACCAAAAAGCTAAATTTAAAAGAAGAAGAAAAAAAGGGACCAAATTTTAAAAAACATGTAAATAGAGGGATCAGAAATGCGTTTAAGCATTAAACTAATAAGTCATACCGTGAAGTTATGTGAAATGGTAATTGAACGAAGACCAAAAAAAGAGATTTAAGTTACCATTAACCAATTCGGTTTTTTGTCTAGGAGGTCGACTATCGAAACGATCTACTTCGACGTGTGATGGAGCGATATCGAATAGATAAATAAGAATTGCTTATATTAGAGCTACCGAGCTACCTAGGGTATGTATGAGGGAGATTCAATTAGTGTGAGTACACATGATGGGTCTACCGACGAGTTTCCCATAACAACGGGATCGCACCAAGGGTCAACTGTAAGCCCTTATCTATTTAATTTAGTTTTGGATGTACTTACAAAACACATCCAAGAGTTAGCAGTCAGATGTATGTCTTTCGTAGATGATGTAGTCTTGTTTGGGGATTAAAGAGAGGAATTGAATGGGAGGTTAGAGACTTGAAGACAAGCAATAGAAGTGTATCATGTCTGAGCAGAAAGAAGACAAAGTATACGAAATGTAACTTCAACAAATGAAGAAGTATTTCAACATTTGAGGTGAAAGTTGGAGATCATATCATACCCCAAGTTACCCGATTTAAATATATTGGGTCCATAGTACAAAATGACGAAGAAATAAAAGCAAATGTAAATCAGTATATTCAAGTTGGGTGATTGAAATGGATAAGAGTCTTATGTGTTTTATGCGATAAGAAATTACCACTTAAGTTGAACAGAAAATTCTAACGATCAACAGTCATATTGACGATGTTGTATCGTATGGAGTGTTGGCCGGTTAAGAACCAACACGAAAAGCAAATAAGCATAGCAGAGGTGAAGATGTTTACTTAGATGAGTGGTAAGACTAGAAAGGATATGATTAGGAATGACATCATTAGGGAGAGTTAGGGTTGCACCTATAGTAGAAAAGATGGTAGAAAAATAGGCTTAGGTGGTCTGGACATGTAGAGAGAAGTCTTATAGATGTTGTAATTTGAAGAGTAGATCAGATGGAGGAAAGTCAAATCAGAAGAGGTAGAAAAAGAACTAGAAAAACTATAAGATAAACTATTTTAAAAGATTTAGAGGTTAAGAAATTGAATTCAAATATAGTTTATGGTAGAACATTATGGCATAATTTGATTCATGTAACATACATCATCAGTAAATGAAATAAGATTTGGTTGTTGTTGTCGTTGTTGTAAATGTAATGAACATGTGAACTTCACATCCGTGGTGTCACCTGCGTACAATCACTTTAATTTTTTTATTACTTACATGGATCATGCATTTTCTGTTTCAAAATATCTGGCATTTAAAAATCACGAAAATCATTAATTGGAATAAATTATTTGGTAAAAGATTTAACCATATTTGATTAATTATCATCTATTCAAATAATAATTAAAGATACATGTTCGTGATTACTTTATACATGATAACATCATTATACCTATAGAAATTCATGCAAAATTTAACCTTTTTTTTAGGGAAAAGATTTAACCATATTTGATTAATTATCTGATAACAGTTCGTTGTTTACACCGGGAGACACTATGAGCTTATTGAACATCGACGGAATGTGTAATTGATAACCGGCAAAATAGTTGCTTATCATGTTGCCCTTATCCCCTATAATGAACTAGAAATTGAATGAATGTATGACATAAAACTTCTAATCAATGCTCATTTAGGATTTTATAGTTTAATTAGTTTTTAGTGTTATTTGATCATTTTGAACTAGTAATGCATGTTTTGGATGTTTGATGGAACAAGGTGAGGATTAACACTAGAGATCTGGGAAGCTACAACGTGGATTAGGATGATTCGCTAAGGATATGGGAAGATGTAGCGCCCTGGATCGCCAACCGAGTAGTACAATTGTACGAACCCACGGGACCCCTTCTTATCATTGCTTAATGGTTAAGAGATATGAGTCGGTGCCAATGATTAGTTGTACGAGGAATAAAAGGAATATGTCTAAACTATGTAGGATAGATATGGACAACTAATAGGGAAAATGATCGAAGGGTACAAATTTGCAGTGGTTGGGCTTGTACTATAAAAGAAAAACCACATGTTAGTGCCAAGGGTCCAAAAATTTGCAGAGTGAATTGAGAGGCCAAGTTCCGGCTAGGGTTAGCAGCATTAGAGTTCTCACTCCATCTCATCTTATCCATAGATAAACATGAGTATTTGTTCTTAGTGATTTAGAGTTAGGATTGCTTATTGATGCTTCGAGCTCACTTTTCTCCTTCAAGGATTGTAATCTTGTGCTAGCTCTATTTTATCTATCAATTTAGCTTTTCATGTTTTCATTTATGTTACATTTCATCTTCATCTTTGTGGTTAAGCTCATCATGAGCCAAACCCCTTCTTGTGATTTAGACATGATGAGGTTATGATATTCTTTGCTTAAGATTTATAAAGCTATAACTTCGCACTTCTTTCAAATAAATTGTTTTAACGCAAAATCTTTGAAAGTAAAACTTGATCTATTTTGCTTTTAATGCTATAGTTGTAACACCCTGTATTTTATTTATTAAATTTTATAGAAAGTAAATAGCGTCTTAATTATTATGGTGATGACGAGATATTTTAGATGAAAGTTAATATGTCGTTGTTGAGAGAAATAGAGTTTGGTAGTTATTAATATTTAATGTGAATTAAAATAATGAAGAGAAGAATAAAATAATAAATAGTAGTAATGGGAGGTGAGAATAGAGGTAATAAAATAAGTCGGGGATTGGGGAAGTAAAATTATGATAAGAGGGGGAGAGAAAATAATAATAGGTGGATTAACCCAATTCCCTAGTATAAATAGAAGAATAGAAAGTCAGAAACATTATTGTTGTTGCATTTGAGAATCAGATAGAAGAAGAGAGGAGAGGAAGCAAACCCTAGTAAAGGAGTGTTGAACTAAAGCTGTGTTTTTTTTGGAGAATTTGAGGTAAAGGTGGGGAAACTTTCATCTTAGATTATTCTTTTTCCAAATTGAACAGTTAAATTCAATTATATAATATTCGATGTTGTTATTATGAGAGTTATGGTGAGAAAACATAGATGAATCGATAATGATGAGATGTGTTGTTGTTGAAAGATTATGATTGAAAAACATAAGATATGGTAAATGAATTGAGAATTTAACCATGAAAGAATGTGTAATTGGATAGTTTAAGAGGAAATTAATGCTCACATAGTGGGGTAACCTTGAGGTAATGATTAGCGATGGGTTTGATGAGTTTAGGGTAAAAAAACGGAGTTTACGATGGTCCCCCAAGATGAAATCGCATAAAATCTGTTATTTTTGCCGTCAGACCAAAACGCCAGGTCGTACCTCCTAAGCACACAACCTGTACGTATCCCACTACCCAGATGATGTTTTGTTTGTATTTTTGGGATGCATGATCGTGTCCTCAAAGAGCACGGTTGTGCACCCTTCCAAGGCCTAGAAAACCCAACTTTTTCCCTCTCATTGAGTTTCTAAAGTGAGGGTTAGGTGTAGCACCCTATACCCCATATATTATTTTCTAATAAAAATACAATAATTAATTAAACATGTTGGGGTCTCACAAATCTTCATCAATACAAAAATACTTCCTTTAAATTAAAAATGTCGCAGCAGAATAATTTTCAAAGTATCAAAGTAACTCTCACATCATTGCATCAACATAAAAACTGAATTCGAAGACGAATTTTGAAAACAAAATAAACCTCAATCCCTAGTGTTACTGATCAGAACATCGACTTGATAAAGACTCCTAAAAGCGATAAACAAAAACGAGAAGGCTTCAACGCTATCCTCCAAGACTTATTGCTACAAAGTTTCTTCTTCCTGCGAATCTGTACCAAGTGAGGGTACAATCCAATAGATGGCTAGAATAGATCCCACATAAGAGATGCATAAGCACATGCATAGATTCAGATGAAAGAACACATCAATTGCATTTAGACATGTATACATCACAGTCAGATGATTTTCACATTTAAACATAACCACTCATTTAATAAAATCAATAGGCAGCAATCAACATCTTATAATAACATGTATGCATCAACAACATTTAAAAATATCAAGTAGACATTTAGAAAAATACAAATCATTCACACATAAGCATATGAAAGCACATTAATGGTTGGATTAAGCAAGTGTACCAAATTGTTTACCAAGTAATAAAGTGTAAGTAGAGTATCGTATCCACAAGGATTGTCGTTTCGTCGAAACAATCTGCGTTACTTATTTTTGAATAATAAAATAAAATAAAAGAGTTAAAGGGTTAGATATTGCAATTTTTATCAGTTTGCAACAAAGTAAGTTTCATGTTTTTGGTTGAAGAAAAGTAAGAAGCGGTTAGGATTCTTCAAATCCCCCTATTTACTTGTTTGATTTAAATAACATTCATGTCGCGTTTATTTATCTAAAGTAAACTATACAAGTGATGAGGATGTTGGGAAGTTCTAACCTAATCAGTTGTCAAGCTGCACTTGTTGATCGCATAGTGATCTTTATGTGTGAGGTCTATACTATCTCGGTCAATTTAGGTATCCCTCCAATGTTGAGTTGCACCTACTGGTCACACGGTGACCCTTATGTGTGGGGTCTTATTCCCTCAAAGGTAATTAAAACATAGACTTTATATTGGAATTCCTAAATTTCTAAAGGCAAAGAAGGCCAATGTTCCTAAAGGGGTTTCCCATCTATGAATCTTAGGTATCTCATAGCACACTCTCCCCCTCTCTTAGTAGTTATACAAACAGGCATCCCTATCAGTGTCTACCTTTCCAAGAGTTTAGGAGAATGGTTCTAATAGGTTCGGTCTAGATCTCACATTACTTGTTTCCTCATATAAGAATTACTAGTTACATCCTAAGTTCAGCATATTTTACTCAATATTAGTAATGTTACCTCTTAAGTACTTACTACTAGGGTCAACTTTCTTTCGATATATTTTCTCTACTTTTTTAACTAATTACTTCGTATATAGGCATATATAAATATCAAGATATATGAATCAATATTAGGCCCTAAGTACCTAAGCTAAAGTTGCATCACAATACAAATAAACTAAACCCAATAAAACTTAATAACGAACAGAAAATAAATAAATAAATGACATCAAATTAAATTTTTATCCAACGAAATAAATAGAGGTTCATCTTAGAACCATAACCTAAAAAGATTTAGTTACTCATGGTTACTAAACGACTAATTACAGAAGAAATAAAACTTACCCTAAAAACTTGGAGAGGAAAGAGAAACTCCTCCTAAAAGCTCTTAGAATTCGCCTTCCTCTTGAATTGCTTCAGTTCTGAACGAGAAATTATGAATGAGGAAGGAGGTATTTATAGGAAAAGTTTCCACCTGAACTTGGGTTAAAAATGCGGGCCTTAGAGGCAAAAACGTGACTTTTTAGCAAGGCAGCATCCATGGGGTGCACAAAGCAACCCCGAGGCGCATGTGCCTCAGAAGTAAACCGCCTTAAAGCGCCTGGAGTACACAACCATGCGCTAGGCGCATGTGCCTGGTTGCTCCAGGCGCATGAAATCATCCCCAGGGCGAATGGTTCAGCTTTACGGGCCCCGAAACACCTGTTTCATCGCCTTTCTCGGTGTTTGCTTCAATGTAAGTTGTCTTGGAACTTGGTAACAAAATTCCCCCCTTTGTAATGTCTTTTGAGGCCTCTTGAATCTTTATTCTTAGTTTTCCCAAGGACCACATAATCTTCAGATGTCTTTGTTTTGCAGATTTGCATGATTTCTTCGTGAATCACGTCAAAAACACCTTAAAATTGCTATGTTTCGGGAAGAACAAAATTACATACTCAAATATAGAAAACATTAAAAATGTCTCAAAATCATAGACAATTGATCTAATACTCCTCTGTTTTTCTGGTAAAACCTACTAAAAACGACTTAAAAACATGTTAAGAGTAACGTAAGATGACTTGTGATCACACATCATGGAATATCACATCTTAAAATAGTTACGCATCTTTAAATAACACACCTTTTAATTACACATCTTCAAAATACACTTACAATTATGTATGCAATAAAATTTTATTATCTCTCTCTCTCTCTCTTCCCATTCTCTCTTGTGAGCGTCACCAAAACCCTAGTTTCTTCTCCTTCATCCACCAAAGAGGGGTGATTTAGGGTTAAATTTTGACCCAAAATCACCCCTCTAACTCATTTTTCTTTTTCCCTTTTATTGAAATAAGTGATTCTCACATCTATTTTGTTTTTTCTTTCGTGATTTCGTCGTCTTAGTGCGACTTTGTTTTGTTCGTCGTCTTTGTGCGGCGTTGTTTGTCTGTCTTGTTTCGTTTAAGTATTTATTCAGTTTAGATTGTCAGATCAGCTTCAATCTAGTGCAAATCCAATCAATGATTTTGGCATCGACAACGTTGTAGATCCAGAGACATGAATATTCCGGAGACTTGAATATACTCATATGTGTAGGCTTTTGTAATTTGTAGTTTTTTGGTATTAACATGAACGTTGTGAGTTTGTTCGCAGATTCGTCCTTTTTGTTTTTAGCGAATTTGCATTGTATCGATGTACTCTATCAATTTGAATGAATGAATATCATTTATTTTTGTCAAAAAAGTCATGAATGCAATGTCCCTAACTCAACTTTATATGTATGTGGTACCGGTTTTGAATATTAGAGGTATGTTACTGATTTATCCCCCATCTTTAAATCAGACTGACCATGAATGCATGAGCACCAAGTAATTACTCAACATATGCACATATTTATATGAATCGACAATTACACATCTTTAGATAACACATCTTGTATATCACATCTTTATATCAACACATCTTCAAATAACATATCTTTATATAACATTTCATCAATTAATACATTTAGTTACACATCTTAAAATAATACATTATTTCCACCTCATTATATGTTTCATAAATTAAACTTCTTTAGACATCCCATATCTGTCCGTCATTTAACTACATTTTCTACTCAATTCATCGCCTAACGTCTCTTATTAAAAATTGTCAAGTTTCCTTACTTACCCGTACTCATTATCAATGAAAATTATTTCATTACGTCCATCTTCCTATTAATTGAATACATTATTGCATTCCAAATTCTTTCTAAAGTTATTTAACCAGTTGTACCGAATCATGTTACTAAGTTAACTCCTTAAAACTTTTCTAACCTTCATTATTCATATTCCAATTTAACTTAATAACATTAATTCATCTTAATTCCTCATCCCCTCTCACTGAAGTCCCAAAACAGAAGTGAATCAGCGTCAATGGAATGCCCCTGAACACCTGAAACACCCCTTCCCCTCGCCGAACCCGGATGGACAGAACAGTTCATGTTGTCCTGACATTGGGCGCTTGGCGCCAGGTAGTAGCACCTAGAGGTGGCAACTCTCTAGAACTAGGGTGCTAGGCTCCCCTCCCCAGTTACAGTGCAGTGTTGCGAGGCCTACAAATCCTATGATTTTAAGCCTTGGGATTACTCCTAACTAGTCCGAAAATTCCTTTTTTTTATCCCCTTTGACTCCAAAGAGGTAGAAAACATTACCTAGGTTGTTTAGGCACTTATTTCATCTTAAACCATCAATTTTATGAATCTTTCACACATTGACACTCAAGAATCAAAACATAACATAACCATGAATCAACTACGAATTTAACACATGAAAGTAATGAATTCATAGACAATACCCAAAATCACAGCAGCAAACTAGAGCACGAATTTAACATGTATTCATTAAAAGATCATGAAAAATAATGGAAAACAAAATCCTTCTCTACTCATATGTTCATACAATCCTTATAGTGAATAGAGACTCCCCCTTACCTCAAAAATCATCAAAATTAGCAACTTATATGGTTGAGTCTCTCTATAAGCTTCTCTCTTTGCTTCCTTACCTCTTCTCTTCACAACCCTAGTTCCTCATTCGTTCTTCTCTTAATTCTGCTCTTTGTGTTATGTAACCTAATTCTCTTATGACTTTCCTCTATTTATAACTACTAGTTGAGCTTGGCTTTCTCATAACTTTTTAATCGGCTTTCCACACCCCCAGATTAGTTACTAATTCTATTGTAACTATTCAGCTCCACTATTTACACCTCCTTCTATTTGTTTAATTAAAACGCTACTTAACTTACTTTCTTAAACCTCCTTTTTATTAATACACCTCTATTCTCTCATATTTGCGGAAAATACCCCTTTCTCCTTAATTTCTCATAATCTCCTATTTTTCAACAACTAACTAACCCATCTATTTACTCAATACCCACAATCCAACAACTTTCATTGAAAACACCAAACATACAATTTCCTAATACAGTAGAAACTCTATAAATTAATAATGTCAGGACCGGAGAAATTTATTAATTTAGAGAGTTATTAATTTATCGATAAATTAATAATTATTAATTTAAAGAGTTTTTAAGTAATTATAC
>Ga0228710_1007310_pt1 | contig 16369 bp, 8 predicted proteins | sample MedpolnodulmetaG_FD_177995 | JGI IMG/M metagenome (GOLD analysis project Ga0228710, IMG submission 177995) | Root nodule microbial communities from Medicago polymorpha collected in Santa Monica, California, United States - pink nodules | ecosystem: Host-associated > Plants > Roots > Nodule... | reverse complement strand
CCAAAACCGTTAGTGTTCATCTCGCTAAGTCTCAAGAAAACAGAGAAATCAATACACACACCTCACTCAGTGTTTCCCAATGATGATTCCCCTCACTTTTCACTCGTGTTTCCCTAAGATTTAACCAGGCTCTGATATCAATTGTTAGAACAATCACTCTGTTCTATGCGCAGCGAAAGTGCTTATTAAGAATAAGCTGTTTTTGAGCAAGATGAATAACTAATAGAAAATGAAGAACTGAAAAGAGAGAAAATAATGAATGGGAGAATTTTTTATTGATTCACACAACTACTCTAATATTTACAACACAAGGAAGTGTATATATGCAACTAGATGTTGTAACAAACTCCTCTAACTAACTACATCAGAATCTGTCTTCAGAAGCTTCACTTCAGAAGCTTTACTTCAGACGCACCACTTCAGGAGCTCCACTTCAGACGCTCCACTTCAGGAGCACTACTTCAGACGCTCCACTTCAGAGGCGCTACTTCAGAAGCATTCTTCAGAGGCGCTCTTCAGTTATTGATTACTTATTCTAATAGCTGCAACTTCTAAGCTGATTGCACACACTATTGTCAAATATGTCAGTTTACATTGGTCTAGTCAAAGTACATGCACCATAAGCTATTTTGAATTATTAATTTATAAATGAAATTAAAAGCAAAACATTCTACAAAATAACTACCGTGAGAATTAAACATGGTATATACAACCTCAAACATTGATCCTTAGCCACTAAACCAGAGAGTTAGACGTGAAAATAAATGGTACCAAATAACATATATTCCTAATTAGAGAAATATAAAATATATTTTATCATATTTATCGTGTTTTCTCTCTCTTTAAAGACTATGCCTAGGATCAATATGTATCTATTATTGATAATATCACTCATTCAAATTTTAAGTGGTAAATATGAATAAGTGAAATAATTTGTACTAAATAAAAGAATAAGTTTAATTGGTAATATTGACATAAATAAATCATTTATGTAGACGAATGATGACAACATCGTGTAATTTTTTTATGAGAATAAAAAATCAAAATTTTGTAAGACGAAAATGTTTGCACCCCCTAGTCCAGGGTCCTAGATCTGCCAATATTCATGTGTTTTATAAAAAAAATCACGATAGTAAACATTGGAAATTTCTATGACACAGGAGCTTACGTCAAAACCGAATTTACAGGACACCTATATTTGAATTTGATAATATATTCAATTATGTGGTGCCTATCAGTAAGTCCTAACCCATATCTAATTAGCATTCCCAGCAACATCTATCAGATTAACCTGAACACTGCCATTAAAAAATAAAATAAATAAACCTGAACACTTTTAAATTTGATGAAAAAGTCTTGGAGCTTGCATCATAACTTTGGAATCTTTGACTTTTAAATTCAACTCCTATAAACAAGTATTTATCAGAATAATCAACTAAAGACTTTAAAATGTCTTCCATCTTGTTAAATGCTATCTTCCACGATAATGCCTTTAACTAATTTGATGTAAAAGTATGAGTTTTTGCCACTTCTCAGAAAACCAAAAAATGTCATTCTTTGCAACATTGAATCTTCTAGTGGTTTTGGTGATGCTGCTTATACTTCCATACAACAACGTGCATGGAGATGAACAACAAGAGTCATGCTCTACAAGGTGCGGTGTCCATAACATCAGCCACCCTTTCCGATTGAAAGACAGTCCTGAAAAGTGTGGTGACGAAAGGTACAACTTATCATGTGAGGACAACGACCAATTGATTTTGTACTATGGTTCATTTGGAAAATACTATGTGCAATCAATTAATTACAACAACTTTACCATACGATTATTGGATTTCAATACTCTTGGTTACTCTAATTATTCCCTCCAACCTCATCCACTAGGCTTCTATAATTTCACTTCAAGGACCATCGATCCAATAGCTTTGCCATATAGAATATTTGGGGACTATATAGATTTGTTGAAGTCTATGTTATATGTGACATGTCCCAATCGTGTCCAATATTCTTCAGGTATTTACTTTGATGCTGCTTGTATGAACATTAGTAATTCTTATGAGCTGCAGAAAGGGAACTATGTTGTGTTTGGGGACAAATCTCTTTTGGAATTGGGTCTGGGAGATGGATGTCGTATAGAGTTGATGTTTCTTACATCTTGGCCTTTTGAACATGGTGGAAACAACAACATTTCTTGTACGGATATTCGTCGTATGATGTTTTATGGATTTGAACTTTCTTGGCTCAATAGCCTTTGTAAACATGGTTGGTATTCCGACATCCTCGATTACAATGACCAACGTCCTCGTCGTTGTTCACCTTCAGGTAATTTTCTCCAAACGACTTCCTCAAGAGTTTTTTTCTTCTTCTCTGTCTGCGTTTGTAGATTAGACGATGAGGCAGGGAGTAGAGGAGAGGGATAATTGATAACATATATAGATTCTGGGTATTTAAGTTTAACGTTTATACCATATTAGTAAGTTTTTCAATTTTAAATTGGTTCTTCGTGTCAGGAAAAATAAACATGTGAGTCCTTTAATTTCTATTTTGTAACAAATAGATTCATTTTTTCATGCAACTTTGTTTTAAAAAGCTTACATGACCATTTGACATTAATGTAAAAGGTCTAAATAAGTGTGTATGACATCAAACATGATTACTTACATAATTTTTCTTGTTATTGCAGAACTGGTAGTTTTGTGTTAATCATATTACGTTTATGTTATTGCAGAAACTTGGAGTTTACAGGCTATGGTAACCGTATCTATCTTGTACTACATAAGTAAGCTCTCGCATTCCCTTTAATTAAGTGAGAGATACTCCTCTCGGTATTAATTATAAGGCCATTGACCAAATGGGTTAGGATTCTCAGTGCTAAATGCAAACTCAATATAGTTTTGATTGAGCAAGAATAGATCCATTATGATCTCATGAAAACAATTCAAAATAATAAAATATTGAAGCTATCTCAATTTAATATTGAAAACTGAGTAAACAAGATCAGTGTAGTTCTTCTAACTAAAATAAAAAAGTTCCTAACACTTGTCTACAGGTATATTGATTGGTTGGTTTGCTTAGCGGTGTTAAATTGAGCATTCAAATTTTTGCTGGATATCAAATTGATTTTAGATACTAATTTCATGATTTATTTTCCACTGCAAATCCTTTTCTTTACAGGTATGTTGCTTGGTTTGTTTACCAGTGTTAAATTTATTCTTGGAGCACCACTTATCATTGTATTATTAATCTACAAATGGCGACGTAAACATTTATCTGTGTATGATGGCATCGAAGATTTTCTAAGAAGTGACAATAGCATCATGCCTATAAGGTACTCTTACAAAGACATAAAAAAGATAACAGAACAATTCAAGATAAAACTAGGCAATGGAGGTTATGGAACTGTTTTTAAAGGAAAACTTCGAAGTGATCGTCTTGTAGCAGTCAAGTTATTGGACAAAGCCAAGACCAACGGTCAAGATTTTGTCAATGAAGTTACTACCATTGGTAGGATTCATCATGTCAATGTGGTACAACTCATTGGATTTTGTGTGGAGGGTTCAAAACGTGCTCTTATATATGAATTCATGTTGAACGGATCACTGGAAAAACACATATTTTCTCTTTTTGAAGAGAGTAACTCTTTGAGTTGTGAAAAATTGTATGCCATTTCTCTTGGTGTAGCTCGAGGTATTGCGTACTTGCATAGTGGATGCAATATGAAAATTCTACACTTTGATATAAAGCCACATAACATCCTTCTTGATGAAAATTTCAATCCAAAAGTTTCTGATTTTGGATTAGCTAGGCTTTCTCCTACAGACAAAACCATTGTGTCCTTAACTGCAGCAAGAGGAACCATTGGATACATGGCCCCTGAACTATTCTACAGAAATGTCGGCACAATATCTCACAAAGCTGATGTCTATAGCTTTGGAATGTTGTTAATGGAGATGGCAAGTAGAAGGAAGAACTTGAATGCATTGGCTGAGCAATCTTGCCAAATTTATTTCCCTTTTTGGATTTATGGTCAGTTACATGATGGAAGTGAAGTAACTATTGAGAATGACACAGATGAAGAAATGAAATTGGCAAAGAAAATGATGATTGTGGCTTTATGGTGTATACAAACAAAACCTAGTGATCGTCCTTCAATGGATAAAGTGATTGAGATGCTTGAAGAAGAAGATGGGGATTTGCAAATGCCTAATAAGCCTTACCTTTATCCAGACGATCTACCAGTTGAGGATTTTAGAGATGATAATACTAGAAGTTCATGGTCTTCCTCTGATACATCAATAAATGATTTAATGGAACCAACCTGATCTCGTGTTGGTTCTCGGATGAGCCGCACAAAATTTGAAGCATTTTTACTGCCAACCAACTCGTTCGGAAGTATTTCCCAACTTATGCAATTAATTTTAAATCTGTATTGGTATCACCATGATAGTCTTGCAATATGTATTGGTCTCACCATGTATAAGTATTAAAGTAGTCATGTTGAGACATCCATTGTCACCACCAACGGTTTGTAGGTCATTGAGAAGCCACCATATAAACATCGAAATTGTATGCGTTAATTGTTATAGGCCTCTACGAACATGTGAGTACACGATGGGGACGTTAGTGATTGATATACAAAAAAAAAACATAATATCTAGCTTGATCCAATGAGCCTTTACAGAAATCTCGGTTTTTCTTTGTTGATCCAATGTGTTAGTGGTCTTTATAATCATCATTTTCCCACACCTCATTTTACTAGTATTTTACATGTATTTATTCTTTCAAATAGGAAGGTTTACCTTCCTTCCACCTTTCACATTTCATTTCTTTCGTGAATTATAGTGGTTTTTAATATTTAAAAGTAAAAAAAAAATTGCTCCTGAAAAATGAAACTATGTTTAGCGGGAGGAGAAATACTAGGAACACTCTCTTAATATATTAAAAAAATAAAAAAAAAATTTATATTTTAACACGGATCATGAAACTATGTTTAGCGGGAGGAGAAATACTAGGAACACTCTCTTAATATATTAAAACAAAAAATAAAAAAAATAAAAGAATAAATAAATAAATTTTATATTTTAACACGGATCATGATATCATGGAGAAAAACGTTTCTGAATTTGTTTTTGGCAGTTTTGTTTACAATGCAAATATTATTATTATATACTACTCTGTTTATATCAAAGCTCAACTAATGTATTCCTCAATTTCATGGGGAATAGATTTTACAAAGAACACCTCTAAGGTAAATAAATAGTTTGATGTGTGTAGTCAATGTCTCCTGAATTTTTATTGCATTTCTCTATTTGATCAAAAAAAAGACATTTAGTTAATTTCACTTTGTGAGGAATCATAGTTTGGTATGGTTATTTGATGAACTAATTAAATCAAATCCAGGGTAGCCACGTAAGGGTGCTTGACGGTTTTTGATTTGGAAAGGAAATTTGATAACTTGATTTTCACATGTTAAAACTTCTTGACAGTTAATTATCGTGGCTGTTGTTGTTCCAACAACAAAGTAAACCATCATCAACAACAATCCCAAAACATAATAGCAAGTGTTCACTATCTTGATTCTTATGCAATAGTACTATGATTGTATGAATATTTCAAACTCATTTTGACTTCAGCTCCCTAATAATTTCTAATGTAACATATGAGCTTAGTCAATTGACATGTTTCTTTGACTACACAAGTCTTCTAGCTAGCAGCTTCCGAGACACTGCATTTAAGTCTTTACACATGTTTCTTTTGTAAGAAAAGAAAAAAATCTTGACTATGATGTAGATATGGTGGTCCACTTTGAATTAGTAGTCCATGAAAAAAGAATATCGTCCGAAATTTCAAATGTTACTTAACGACTTTTTTTCGACAATAGTCTTACGTCGACTTTAAGAAGTGACGTTCACGGTACTAGTATTCTCAAGAAGACTTTCAATCCAAGGAGTCGGGTAAACCCTTCAACTTTAAGAAGTTACGTTCACGCTACACGACTCTTGACAACCATTATCAGGAAGACTTTCGACCCAAGGAGTCTAGCAAACCCTTGTAGAACCATCAACTCTGATGCTAATGTTGGGCCCTTGAGGGGAGTTTAACAGATGATCCACATTCGGTCAAGAGCAATCATACAAGAGAGTTGGACACCACATTTTGACTAAAAAACTTAAACATCTCAAACAAAATTCTTTTCATCCACAAATACGTGTACCACTATTACCGCATTATTTACATGACATGTTGCTTGAAACAAGGGACGGCCCAATATTTTTAAAAGTAAGCGAGGCCTAGAGCAGTGTTGAATATACGAGGCCTTTTTTGTTCAAAAGTGCCTTTTATTGAAAATTGTTGTTCACATTTCAATGTTTGCTTAGAAACACCAGTATTTTACGAAAATAACACTTCGTCAGTTAACTACCGATGAACTAAACTCGCGGTATTTAACTATCGATGTGGTTATTTTCCATCGGCAGTTAACTGCCGCGGAGCTTAAAACCTGGAATTTTCCATCATAATGAGCAGAAGTTGGTTCCTTGCAGTCAATTTCTTTTAACAAAGAGGGAGGGAGACATTAATTTTCAATTTCTTTTTTATCTCTTGCAGTCAATTACAATAATAATGCGTTCAATTATTTCAATCAGGAAGTTTGTTCTATAATATATAGTATTACTAGATACAAAAAAATCAATAAATAGAATTTTGTCTTGACCTTCACCTGATTCTTATATGGTGGCTGCTCAATGGCCACCAACGGTTTGCAGGTCATTGAGCAGCCATCATTTAAGCATCAAAATTGTATTTGTTAGTGGTTGTTGGCCTCCACAAACATGTATAAATACACAATGGGGACGTTAGTGGTTGATATAAAAAAAAATACATAATAGCTAGCTTGATCCAATGAGCCATTACAGAAAACTCGGCTTTTCTTTGTTGATTCAATGCGTTAGTGATCTTTATAATCATCATTTTACCATACTTCATTGTACTAAGTTGTTATAGTATTTTACATGTATTCTTTCATGCAAACATGAAGGTTTACCTTCCACCTTCCACACTTTATTTCTTTGTTGAAATTAAGAGTTTTTTTTATATTTAAAAGTAAAAGTTATTTTGCTCATGAAAATGGAACTATGTTTAGCAGTATGAGAAATGATATGAACACTCTCTTACTATATTAAAATAAACTTTATATTTTAACACGGATCATGATATCACGGAGAAAAACGTTTCTGAATTTGTTTTTGGCAGTTTTGTTTATAATGCAAACTATATATAAACATGCGCGTTGCGTGGAGTATAGTTATTCATAACATATAAAATTGAAGATGAGTATAAAAAATATAGGTTGTCGTTGATTTAAAAGTATGCAGGTAAATATTTGACAAGTAAGTTTAAAACTTAAAGAACCCTATGAGGTATTTGGTCTAAAAATTGAGAGTGGGATGGTGATGAGCACTATAGTAGATAATAGAAGCATTTTTGTCTCAAAAGTTAGAAGGGAGAATATTAGAAGCATCAATGTTACTTATAAAAATAAATCAATCACAATTTCAAGTAGATTCGTGAAGCAATCATTCCCATCTGGCTTGGCTTATAATTGTAGAATCTTCATCAGCGAGAAGATAGGAAATTGTGTTGGAAGACAACATTCTTTAGTATAATAAGTTAATTGATTTTAATTATAATAAAAAATAAATTGATAAAGTATGTAATCTATAAGGACCAATATCTCATAATAAGATATGATAATAAGTGGCCATAATAAATAGCTAATAACATATGTAATTATTGTATATAAAAAAAAAGGAAAATCCTATGGTGAAGTCATGAAAATGACTTTTTTAGTAAAGTTAACACCATACCATCAAAAATCTAATGAGTAACACTCCACTGTTCGTACAATGGCATCAAAAGTTCAGTCCTCATAGTATCATCAATTCATCAGATTAATAAGACTACACTTAATCTAATTTTATCATACCTTGTTATAAGCGTAACACCCCACAAAGTGTAACACTTAAGACTATCACATAATATCATCAACTCTGTTTGCATGTTAAAGATTCCAACGATAAAATAGTACATGTAAGTCCAAGATGTTGCAAGCATTACTAGATGAATTACTATTGATCATCAATCAGTAATCAACAGTTTAAAAATGAATCAAACATTAAAATCAAAACTAACTTTTTCAAAAAAGTCAGTTTCCTAACTGCACCGTATCTCCCAAAAAAAAAAGCATACACATGTAGAGGATGTTATACCATAAACTCCAACAATTAATCTTTTACCCCTACAAATAATTTAAAATGTCAATTTTATCCTTTTTAAGGAAGAATGCCATACCATTTTTTTGAGGGAAGGATGCCATACTATATTTCCGGTAAAAATGTCAATTGTATATAAAAAAAAAACCACAACGAAGGATGCCATGAATAGAAGAAATTGTGAGCCCATTTAGTTCAAAACTTTATTTCCACGTGAAATTAATCAATTTCATTTTCAATTGCGGAGAAAAACTGTAAACCGAAACACATGGAAAAGTTATCTAGAGATTTAGGGGTTGAATGACTAAAATTCTGGAAATATTAACCTGTGCAAAAAAAAAAAAAATGTGGGGTGAAGTCAATTGATAAAAGTGGTAAAAATGAATTTATTTATTTTTTGTTTGTAAGGGTGAAGGTTTAAGTGTAGAGGTAGAATGTAAAATTTCCACATATATATAGTAGAACAAAATCATCATAAAGTTTATATGTTGTTGAAGATGGATGTGTGTTGTTAAAGGTGTGTGAGGGAGTAGTTAGGAAGTAAGTATTTTGGAGGCTGCCACATTAGATATACTTAGTGATGTGCCAAATGACGTATGAGGTGTCCGCATATGGTTTTAGGGTCTAATTTGATATAGATATTATTATTATTATTATTATTTCCTGTTATCTTTGTTTATATCAAAACTCAATTAATGTATTCCTCAATTTCATGGGGAATAGATTTTACAAAGAACGCCTCGAAGGGAAATAAATAATGGTCCCCGTAAGGGAAATGTTCCCTAACTTGCATGCTAAGGAGAATTTAGCATCTGAGGAGGAACTTTCCCCTTAACAAGTATAAAGAAATGTTCTTCATAAAATGAAAGAAGAATCTAATGAAATTGAAGGCCTAACTCATCCTTAAAAACCGGTTCATAAGGTGAGGATTGTCTCCTCTATGTAAACTTTTATCAAGAGTCTTATCTATCCGATTTGGATATGGGTTTTCCCAATAGATTCATTCTTATTATTTGTAAAAATAATCTAACTCTAATTTGATTACTTTATACATGGAAAAGTCTCAAGCATCTAAGTATGAAGTCACTATAAGGATTAGCACTATAAGGGCTCAATCTTAAGAAAACTCACGGAGATTAAAAAGAAGTTTTCTCTTATTGGGGAGTGGGTTGTTTGTATAAATTGGATAGGCAACATCTGATTTCTACAGCCTCAAACTCACGGACAACAACCATCAGGTAATGTACAGGCAAGGTATGAGGGAATGTTAGTTCTGTTGTAGAATCGTGCGATTGCACCATTTTTACTCAGTCCTCAACAATACATACATCATGTGAGAAAGATGCCACTTCCTTGTCCAAGGTAATCTGTGATGGTGTTCTTGTTCAGACAAGTGGCGAAGCTGCTTGTGGAGGTGTCCTTTGTGATCACCATGGAACAATTTTATTTGCTTTTGCATCTGGATTCGTTGTTTGATAACACATGCTATGCTCTGGGATATTTTTCTTGACACTAAACTGGTGCTGATTCTTTAAAGAAATTCAAATCGAGTCTGATTCAGAAATGGAAAGAAAGAAAGAAAGAAAAAAGCTAACTATGGCACATTTAATTCCATGAGTCTAAAAAAAATAAGTTTTCAACACATCCTTAAAACATAACAAGATATCACAAAAGCAAGTAGAGAAAATAATTCCTTTTAACCTTATAAATACCCATTCAGAAATCCACATCTAACTCTTTGTGGGTTTTATCCAAGAATATGTGCGGGTACGTATGAGTAATATTTATATATCTATAAATACATATTCATTGCTTGGAACAAAAAATTTAGATGCAAATGATGTGTGACTCATATTCAAATTGGTTACATGGTATCAGATACTGATGTACCAGAGGAATACCATGAACTACCAGTCCTATCATCTCTAGCATCCTCATCTTTTACATAATAGTCAGGCTTATTAGGCATTTGCAAATCTTCATCTTCTTCTTCAAGCATCTCCAACACTTTATCCATTGAAGGACGATCGCTAGGTTTTGCCTGTATACACCACAAAGCCACTATCATCATTTTCTTTGCCAATTTCATTTCATGATTTGTATCATTCAGAATTGTCATTTCCCTTCCATCTTGTAACTGATCATAAACCCAAAAAGGGAAATAAATCTGGCTAGATTGATCAGCCAATGCATTCAAGTTCTTCCTTCTATTTGCCATTTCCATTAACAACATCCCAAAGCTATAGACATCAGCTTTGTAAGATATTGTGCCAACATTTCTATAGAAAAGTTCAGGGGCCATGTATCCAATCGTTCCTCTAGCTGCAGTTAATGTAACAATGCTTTTATCTGTAGGAGAAAGCCTGGCTAGTCCAAAATCAGAAACTTTTGGATTGAAATTCTCATCTAGAAGGATGTTATGAGGCTTTATGTCAAAGTGTAGAATTTTCATATCGCATCCATGATGCAAGTACTCAATGCCTCGAGCCACTCCAAGAGAAATTGAATATAGTTGTTCGCAGCTCAAGGAATAATTCTCTTCGGTATGAGAAAATATGTATTTTTCAAGTGATCCATTTGGCATAAATTCATAAATCAGAACACGTTTTGAACCTTCCACACAAAAACCAATGAGTTGTACCACATTAACATGGTGAATCCTACCAATGGTAGCAACTTCATTGACAAAATCTCGATCGTTGGACTTGGCTCTGTCCAATAATTTGACTGCTACAAGACAACCACTTCGAAGTTGTCCTTTGAAAACGGATCCATAACCTCCATGGCCTAGTTTTGTCTTGAATTGTTCTGTTATCTTCTTTATGTCTTTGTAAGAGTACCTAATAGGCATGATGCTATTGTCACTGCGTAGAAAATCTTCGATGCCATCATACATAGATAGATGTTTCCGTCGCCATTTGTAGATTAATAATACAATGATAAATGGCGCTCCAAGAACAAATTTAACACCGCTAAGCAAAACAACCCATACACCTGTAAAGAAGTGAAAACTGAAAAATATGATGCTATAAATTTGAATCAATGTTATTATACTCTGCTTTTATAAAAAGAACAGAATATGGGTAATAACATGCAACCAATACTCCGCTTCAATCTAAAAATATTGCCCAGTATTACTATTTATACTATTGACAAGTTTTTTAGAAGAAAAGACATCATACTAACAAAAAAAACTCATGCTAGTTAAAAGACTCAGTCTTGTACTGAAAATTAGTTTTCTAAACTTAATTTTAAGTCTTAATGTCTTGCTTACCTATGTTTATCGATAAACGTTTGAATATCCAAGCCACATTATTCCAGTAATCTGCAATAACATACACAAAGCATAGTGACAGATTGAGTGTTAATTAGTAGCACTCACTCTAACAAATAGGTGTGGAAGATCAACGTAATTGTAAATAATAGAAAAATTAAGCATCAAATTGAAAAAATAGAGTATCTAAATTGCACAATTGCATACCAACCATATTTACAGTGAGCCTGGTTATTTTGATCGAGGGCTGCATACCGACCATGTTTACAAAGACCATTGAGCCAAGAAAGTTCAAATCCATAAAACATCATAGGACGGATGTCTGTACAAGAAATGTTGCTGCCATCTTCTAGAGGCCAAGATGTGAGATACATAAACTCTATATGACACCCATCTCCCAGCCCGACTTCCGACAGAGATTTATCATAGCCATCGACATAGAAAGAATTCACATCCTGTGAGTATAAAGTTCTATTCATACAATTATTATTATATGAGTATTCCATCCGATTTGGACAGCTCACATATAACATAGACTTCGTCAATATATGCTCGGTGTAGTTTTCATAATGATGTAAGGCCAGGTAGGGTGAGGTGAAGAAATTAGAACTGAAATTGTAGAGCCCTAAAGAATAATAAGGAGGGAAAGAATTAGAGTAATCAAGATTGAAATCCAATAGTCGTATGGTGAAGTTGTTGTAATTAATTGATTGTACATAATACTTTCCATGGTATTCTTCAAATTCATAGTACAAAATCAATTGGTTGTTGTCTTCACATGATAGGTTGTACCTTTCGTCACCACATTCTTTAGGACTGTTTTTCAAACGGAAAGGGTGGCTGATGTTATGAACACCACACCTTCTTGAACATGACTCTTGTTGTTCATCACAATACACTTTGTTGTACGAGAATATCAGTATTAGTAACAGCACAACAAGGGTTAAGGATGACATTTTTGGTTTTCCGAAGTGGCAAAAACTAGCAATTTAAATACGTGGGAATTAAAGCATCCATCCATATAAATAATAAATATATGTCACATTTTACATCACGCTTAATTATCGCAGTATCATGGAAGCTAGCATTTGATAGAGGCAGATTAATTGTTTGCCAACTTTATATGAGTTAGGCTCCACCACATATATAGTGGAATATCACCAAACCACTATGTGTTCACTTTGCTTTTGACGTATACTCTTTTGTCATAGGAAGAGGGAATCATTGAGAAATTTTATTTGTTAAGAACTTTAGATAGGAGACACACCCTCAATTACGGAATTAATCAATTCAAATTATGTACGGTTCTTTGTTGGATCATTAATCCAACATTGACATTATAAATAAATAATTATGTATTGTGAAATGTCACAAACTTAAGCTCAATTATGTTCAGCTACCGTGGATTTATCATCATTTAATAGGTGTGAGTCTTTGATGCGTAAAGACTAAATTGCAATCCTATCTTTTTTAATGGAGTGTCTGGTGTTTGAACCCTGACCCCTGCATATAATAATGCATGTCTCTGCGATTTGTATTTTTATAAAAGTTATAAAAGAAATACCAAATACCAATAGGTAAGTCTAATTTAGGTTCTATAAATAAACAATACCCATCTTTATATATTGATTTATTTATCGCTACGTTGTGATTTTTAGATACTAAGGTTTCTGATTTGGGTTTTTATTTTGACAAAAAATAAATATTTTCATTCATTCAAATTGATAAAGTTTGTCGATACATTGCAAATTCGTTAAAAACAAAAAGGTTGAATCTGCAAACAAACTCACAGCATTCATGTTGATAGTATAAAACGGTAAAGTATAAACACCTACACATATGACTATATTCAAGTCTCCGGTATACCCCTGTCTTCAGATCTGCAACGTGGACGACACCAAAGTCATTGGATCTGCAATGGATCGAAGCTGATCTCACAATCTGAACCGAGCAAATACTTGAAGGAAACAAGAAAGACAAACAACACCGCACGAAGATGACGTACAAACCAACGTCGCACTAAAACGACAAAATCACAAAATAAAAAACGAAATAGATGTGAAAATCACATATTTTAATAAAAGTGAAAGAGAAAACGAGTTAGAATGAGTGGTTTTGGGTCAAAAATTGGTGGATGAAGGAGAAAAAACTAGGGTTTTGATGACGGCTCACAAAAGATAAAGGGAAAAAAGAGACGGAAACGTACTATTAGTTGATTTGGGTGTTTTTTGAATTGCATCCAATTATTGATTTTGAATTTTAGGGTTGCTTTAAAAAAATTTAATTGCTGCCATGTTTTTGATTCAACAAATTTTATTTTTTTTTTTTGCAAGAAAAATTGTGTTTTTCTTGTTAAGTTGGTTTGTTGTTATAACATCTATAAATATTGCCAAAATATGTACACAAAGATCTCTTGGCCAAATTGTAAGTAAAACACAAGGGGTATAACACTGAACGATGTACCAAATCATGTAAATAGGCTCAACATCAAAATGAAATAATTTCCAAAATACGAGGGTATTTTTTTATAACTATTTTACTATATTTCTTTTTTTAAAATAATAATTTTTTATTTTATTATTGTAAAATAACTTAAACAAAATTCTTGAAAATAAAATTAAATCGTAAGTTAGAGAGAATTAATTTATTTCTTAACAGAATAAATATAAATTCTATAGTAAATTTCAACTATATTTTAAATTACAATTACGATCTAGTAAACTCATTTTTGTCCCCGCACACACTTTCTTCACTCATCAACTTCATATTTTATTTTTTGGTACCTACAACATTATATTAATGTAAGGGTCAATTTCTTTATCTGAATTGGTTCATACTCAAAGTACAAGGAACAATGGCGTAAAGTAGATAAAACTTTAAAAACTTGTGATTATTTTCAAAATATCAACATTAATATAGTGTTTCTATTAAATATTTTTTTAGTTTATTTTATATGTAAATTAGTGAGATTAAAAGATATGAGAATATACTGTTTTTGTATAGTTATGACATACGAGATGTGAAGAAGTTGTTGAGTCATGCTAATGCAGTTAAAGATTTCATAAATAGCAAGTATTTATTGACAAAAAAAAATTAAGTTAATTTCATTTTTCTGAGAAATAAATCTTTCCAAAATAAAAAACTGTTTGAGAAATAAATCTTTCCAAAATAAAAAACTGTTTGAGAAATAAATTGTCACAGTTTATGAGACAAAATTTATACATTGAATTTCTTAACATGTTTTCTTATGACCCATACTAGCATTTTACAAAGTTGTTTTTCTATAATTATGTCATAACAATTGGTTTTTTTATTTGCAAAATGAATAATATGTACATAAAATTAAAAAGATTATGAGTTTAACCAAGATTAATTATGAAATTTTTTTAAATAATGATTTTATTTTATAGTTGTAGACCTGCTCGCCCAAGAAGGTTTTGTGTGTTTTTTTTCTTCGAAGATTTTATTCGTAGCTTTTCGTTTTTGTGGCAAAGTAAATTTTGCAGAGGATACAATAAACAATACTCGCCTTTGCACGTGAATAAATTTGGGAAGCACGTTTGGGTGGAAAAGTCAAAAGCATGTTTTGGTGGGAGTGGGAGCCAGTTTTACACTTGCTTTTCTTTTTGGTTGATGTTTTACACTGTTTTGAACTTTGGGTCTCGCATATTTTATACATTATTCATACAACTGAGATAAGCTCACAAGAACTTACACTTGTTTTACAAAGCGAGTTTTTCACTTTGCTTTACTATTATAATAAAAATAAATTTCCTTTACTATTGTAATAAAAAAATCAGGGTGGTAAGTGGTTCCGCACTATACTATATATTGCATTATACTCTTTCCAGTAAAATTTACAAGAGAAATTTAAGTCATAGAAGTTTATGTATTTGGTTAAAAAAATCGTCTAGATACATCAACTTTTGTTGACACAAATATCGTTTATAAATGGGGACCGGATGGAGTATATAACAATGAAGGTCCATGACGTTGAGGTTTATGATAGTTTATAAACAACACTCTCAGTCTTCAAACCAACCAAACAACTCTCACTCTAACAAATTAATTACAAGTTTTCAAATTCTGACTAAAACAAGTAAGGGAAACATTAACGAGTTGACGTCGGTACAATTGTTAAGGAAATAAATATAAAAATAGGTTGCTGGAAAGTGATGTACACAACTATTTTATGCTTGAATCATAGTCACATAATTCTCTTAACATGTTGTAAAGTGCGAATTGATACTTGCATATCGGTTCATTGTACTTTTGTCAATTGGTTCACATAAATTCTCCCTATAATTCTTTGATTTGACGAACCGAGATAAGTGAAGATTGGAGAAAGAGGAAGAAGTTGAGTAGGAGATAAAAGATAAAGGAAAACTTTTTGTGGTGCAAATAAATTTTACATAAAAACTCTGTGAAGCTTGGAGAAAGAGAATGTCTCTTGAGAAATAACCCTGATAAAAAAAAGGAATAAGTGAATATCAAAAAAGTTTTTGGTAAGTGGGCACCAATTTGTTGCAGCTTACTATCCTTCTACTTTTTTGCACTATTAATTAATGGAGAATGCCAATCATTGCCCTTGGGGCATTGGATAGGGGATAAAAATAGAAATATAGTATTAGAAAATGGTGAAAAGTGATAAATTTAACTTTTTACAAGTCAAAATGTTGTTGAAATCAATGCAAACATGCTACTTTTGAATTCCTTAACCATTGTCCTGAAGGCAATGGTTAGCAAGACCCTTAATTAATTTAACTAATTAAATATTAAAAGATTGAGTACCACAGCAGAGTTGGAAAATCTCACATTTGGTAAA
>Ga0228710_1007307_pt1 | contig 16374 bp, 5 predicted proteins | sample MedpolnodulmetaG_FD_177995 | JGI IMG/M metagenome (GOLD analysis project Ga0228710, IMG submission 177995) | Root nodule microbial communities from Medicago polymorpha collected in Santa Monica, California, United States - pink nodules | ecosystem: Host-associated > Plants > Roots > Nodule... | reverse complement strand
ACATGTTGCAGCCTAAGACTCTTCGAAGGTCTCTATTATAATTGTCTATTGGTAATATGTATATATAGTTGCTTCAGTTGCTGCTATTTAAATTGAATTTTTGTAATATGTATATATAGTTGCTTCAATTGCTGCTATTTAAATTGAATTTTCCATGTTTAGCATACACAATCATTCAACTAGGTGTGTGTATTACAGGCTGATATCTGATGTCTCTAGTGATCTTAGCATCAAAATAGGAGTACAAGGTTGTGGAAACACTAGTGATGAGGAGTGGTATATACATGTTACAGGTTAAGAATGTACCTATTCTAAATGATGAACCTTGAAAACTAGTCGGCAAGTAGCCAAGTCTCTAACAATAAGGCTCTAGGTATGTCACTTGAACCTTTTGTTCTAGAAATTGAGGGTCTTTCAGATCAACTTCATCAAATATATTTACTTGGTTATAATATTCATGTTCAACAATAGTCTATATATTGGAACCTGTACCTAGTTAGTAATCTTATTTGTTGCTTCCGTGCAGACTTCCATGGGAGGTATATGCAGTTAGGTTGGCTGATAAAATTGATGGGTAATGAAAACATGAAAAGTGCTTGATTTCTGAATTCAATGAGCATATTAATGTTGAGTTTATTGACCACAATGTAAACAGAGATGCTGGGATTGTGCATAGGGTGGAACATGACCATTCAAGAAAGTAAGATGTTATAGAGTTTTTTTGTGTGTTGAAGGATTGTTGAATGTCGCTTCTCCACTTGATTAGTTTTTTATGATCTGCTAGGATGATAGGTGTTCATTTTTATATTTATATTTACTTCCCCTCACAAAAGTTATCATAGTACCTTTAATGAAATAGTATGAAGTGTATAACTGTCAATATATTACAATAAATAATTTTTTGGGTTGCCTCTAAGATTTCATTGTTGCTCCATGAACCTGAAGTGTCCTTGAAGTTAAAGCCTCTCTTATTGTAGTTGTCATTGTCCTTAGTTAAGTAATCATTTCATTTGGAAGCTGAACTGTCGATTGTTTGTTTGCATCGCTGAGTCCTCTGATTAGCTGTTGTCACTATATTATTTCTCTGTGAATTGCTTTTAGTTATTAATGTGATTCTTCTCTGATCTTTTACTGGCTCCCCTGCATCTGTGTGTAACCAGTTTAAAGAAGGGAATGTGAGGATATTATATGTTATCAATAAGTTCGTTTAGGTTGAGATTTTCTATCTTGAATAAGATCCTAGATCATAGCTTTATCTTATCTTTACTATGTTTTGTTATCATTATGTAATCATCTTGTGATAGCCAGTTGAGTTATTAGTATCAATTAAGTTAGGTTTTCACTCAATCAAGTTAGTACAGTTATATCTAACATGAAGTTCAAGCTTATATCAGTTTGAGCTCCAAGTTGTCATTATTATCCTGACTTATAGTTCCATACAGCGGCTTCTTTGCCAACTGCTAGCTTGCATTTTTTTCAGTATAATTTCCCTTCGAGTCACATATAGCTTGTTTAATCAATTATGCCCCTTCCACAATCAAGTATTCAGCTTTAATCAATAATCCATCATTGCTAGCTAAGATCTTTTACTTTGACATGTTTTAAGAAGAATGGTTCCTCTCTTGGATCTAAGCCAAAAGAAAAATGCTTAAGCTGTGAATAATGTCATTGGTCAAGAAGATTGTGATGACCAAATGGATAGTTGCAATCATTCTGAATTTGCTCTATATTTTGGCCTATTTCTTTGTCTGTTCTCAGTATTATTGTAGTGAATCACATATTGCTGAATCATATTTATGACTTTCTGCATAGTAATATTTTTTTGGTGCCCTACGTGTGCTTCATGCGTTTTACTAATCACTGTCTTATTTATTTTTATTCTTCTTTTCAGCCAACAAATTTAGAAACAACAAGAGATGTAGACATTCATCTGAGTCTGGCTACCGCCTTGAGGATCATTGAAGCAACATCACTAGGGAATATTTAGATATTTTATGGACTTCTAATTTTGGCACAGTTGTTTTGAATGTTTAGTCACTAGTGTTTTGGTTTTTTGAATGTTTAAACTAGGTACTTTATCTATTGTTTTAGCTAAGTTGATGTATGGATCAAACTTACTCATTTTATGGATGAGGTTTACTTATGTATATTTTTGCATTTTAAGTCTTTACTAATTAATATATTTATTTGAGATTATGTTCAAAGTCTAGAGAAAAAAATTTAAATCAGGCCATATCAATTTCAAAAATAAATAAATATTTGTGACTTTCAAGAAAAAAATTAAACATTTGCGACGGTTCAAACAGTTGCAGAATATTATTTCAAAATTTTAAATTAGTCATTTGCGACAGTTAGGAACTGTCGCAAGTCCCTTCAAAACCATCTGAAACCTCTTCATTTGCGATTGTTGGGAACTGTTGCAGCACCTCTTGCGGCAGTTGGAGCGACTGTTCTGTGAAGGGTCGCAAAAGACAGTTGCGACCCCAACATTGGCGGCTGTTGGGGAACAGTCGCAAATGTACATTTGCGACCCTTCTAACAGTCGCAATCAGTCATTTTAAAAGTCACAAAATGCAAATTTTCTTGTAGTGATCATGTACACTTGAACAAACATTAGAGTACCCAATTGTTTCTCTATACATTAGAGTACCCACTTTGGTTCAACAATATTCACTCTTTGTAGAAAATCTACGGTCTTCCACCATGATTGAATGTATGCACTATGTGATATTGATCACATAACCCCATAGTTTTAAAAACCGGATCGAACTGACTGGTTCAACCAGTCCGATCATGAACCGGAGGGGTGACCGGTTCGGTTGACATATTGGATCGGTCATGCAATCAAACCGGTGCAAACCGGCATGAACCGGACAAACTCGGTTAAAACCGGCGGTTTAATGAGCCAACCGGGTTACAGTTTGTTTTTTTACTGAACAACTATTTTATATATAAAAAAATGAAAACTGGCGCTGGTGTGGGTCGAACAGGCAATCTCACACATATCAAAGGAAACCACTGCTCCACAGGTTCTTGTAGTGATAAAGCGTTGATTCTTATTATTTATATGTTATTTCAAAATACCATATTTTAACTAGTATATTGTCTTTTTTTGTTTTGTTTTTGCATAACTTGTATTTTGTCTTTTTTGCATAACTTGTATTTTATATTTCTTAGAGGAAAAAAAAGAAACATTTATTCTCTTTTTATTTTTTATTTTATCTTCATAATATATTGTATAAGTAAATGTTTCTATTTTTTTTGTCAAAGTGTTTCAAATTTACTATACTTGTAAAATATATATATAATTAATTTATTTGTTTGATCATATAATAATATCAAAGTAGATGGACTGGAATTTAAAGAACAAATTTGAGAAATGATCTTAATTTATCTGGTAATTTTTTTAAACATTTATTACTTTTATGTTTTTTTATAACCCGAGTCATCTTATTTAATACAAAGATAAAAAAATATGGAGACCGGGTGAAATATCCGAGTCATCCGATTCTTTCATGCGGTTCGACCAGCGACTCAGTGGTTCGACCAATGACCCAATGACCCAGTACCCCTGCCGAGTCGATGGTCGAGCCGAGTTTTAAAACTATGCATAACCCTATTCACAATGCCTAAATGTGAAGCAACCACCCTTTTTATTTATTTGCAACCGACAACCTCTTACAGTTTTAAGAACGTCTACTTTGAAAGTGACAGTATAGCAAAAATTAATGTGGTTCTCAATGATATTTCTTAAGAAAATGAGTTAGATGCCATACTTAGTGTTTTGGACCATAAGAGCCCAGAGAAAACAACCCCAAAAGGCCCAAGTCTAAGAGCGTGCAAGGCAGAATACAAAGAGGGTGCACGCTTGATAGCCTGTATTTTCGACAGGCTATAATATATGTGATCAATGAAGTTTGACTTAAATTTTAAAGAGAATGAACCGAGTTTGATTCTCAAGTTCGACTGCCGAAGTGGAGTCTAGAAGATGTGTTGATCGAGGGGATGGTTCGACAGGGTATGACATGTCGAGAAGATGTTGAGAGGATTGGCATCGATAGAGTGAAGAAGATGTATGTAGTAGTTATTAGCCGTTGCGTTTTGAACGTGTCTGTAGGTAGTTACTTAGTATAAGTAGCCTTTTCCTCTATGGAAAACGGGTCACAATTCAATCATACTGAAAACTTACGCTCAACCAATCCGCTCGCACAAGGAGAAACGAGCAACAAGTCCTAATGTATGAATTTGTGTACCACTTTACTTTCAATTTAATGCAATTCTAGATTAACTCTTAGACTCTTTTTTCATTTTACTATTTACTTTTAAGCTTTCGTATCGATCCCTTGAAGATAATCTCGACATGTCATACCCTGTGTTTGGATTTCGACGGTTATATTCATAGTTCGCTACTTATTACCAGGAACAACAATAATTTTCTGGAAAACAATCAAGCACAAAATGTCTTGAGATTTGTTGGTTGATCTCGCTCGCACTTGTTTTAAATCAATTCAGTAGTTTACCAAAATCTAGGGTAAACAACGCTAAGGCCTCTACGGACTATCGCACAAGAGTGTTCCCCAAGTTAATCTCCGCGTCCAACGCATCCCCAACAACTCTCTTGGATCGTGCAACCTTTCACGGAGGAAGTTAAAATGCTTTGCGTCTATATAAGGGTGACTCGGTGTCACCCTTAAGGTACACTTTCATTCTTTTCACCTCTTTCGTACATAACCACCTCTTTCAAATACCGACTTGAGCATTGAAGTGCTAACACATCTGCATGCATCTTTCTCCTCCACCGTGGAAGCTCAACCTCCTCTGCACCAAGCATCGCGAACCACAACTTCATATCTTCGATCTTCATCGGACATATCACTTACATAGTGTAGAGATTTGTTTCATGCTAATACTTGTTATAAACTAGCAGCTTTTATCCCTACGCTAGTTAATTGAGTTGCTCATAGTCTAAGTAGAACGTCTATATTTTAGTCTTGCTCATCTTTGTACTACATACCCTCCCATTTGTATTCCTTCTCTCATTTTGATTGAAATGGAATAAGTCATCTTTGATTCGAAAAGAAAATATAAATAAATTTTTAAGACATATAAAATATGAATTATAAAGATATTGAAATATAATAATTACTTTGTTTATTTTATCAATTTTTTTGTTAATGTCATTAAAATAAAGTAATATAAATTACAAGTATAATATCATACTAAACTTGTCTTATCAAATTATGGTTAAAATGCACATTTGACCTCCCAAGTTTTCAAAAGTTGTAATTTTGACCCCCTATTTTGGAAATAGCACTTTTGGCCCCCCAAGTTTTAGACCCTTTGCAAAACCATGACCCCCTTTGATTTTGACTCGGTCAAAGCTGACATGTCGCTTTTTTTTTTTTGCCACGCTGGATATTATTAAAATTAAAATTTTGCAAGTAGTGGAAGCATACATACATCCTCTCAAAGGGGCAATGCAGTACAAACACCTTAGGAGTTATGCAGCTAAACTAATGAGGAGTAATCCAAATAGTACAGTGATTATTAAGAGTAAGGTTGGAGATAATGGTCCTGTTTTTGAGATGATGTATGTGTGCTTCCATGCTTGCAAAATTTTAATTTTAATAATATCTAGTGTGGCCAAAAAAATGTGACATGTCAGTTTTGACCAAGTCAATATCAAGGGAGGTCATGGTTTTGCAAAGGGGTTAAAACTTGAGGGGCCAAAAGTGCTATTTCCAAAACAGGGGGCCAAACTCACAACTTTTTGAAACTTGGGGGGTCAAAAATGCATTTTAGCCAAAAATTAAAAAGAAAGAAACTTAGAAATATATTTTATTATTTTTTATGGAGCAGTACATTTTATTTTATATAGTCAAAGACAAGCATTTTTTTTTATTTAAGAAATAGTCAAAGGCAACCTTGTGCACCTTATTTAATTGACGATACTTTTTTATGAATCTAACAAAAAGATGGGCATTCACGTGTCCATCTTACCGCTCTTTTTATTGCGATAACGTTTGAAAATTATAATCGGTAATTTTTTTATGAAATTTCGATTTGATTGAAACTAAAATATAAATGTTTGCTGCTTTCAAATTGTAACAAAGCAAATTAATCATGATTATTTATTTCAATAACACCAACAATGTAACAAAATAAATATAATTTAAATTCTTTTTTTAATGACACCAACAACAATCTTTATTATATAAAAGGTTGTTTAAGGGTATAATTGAGATCATGAAAAGTAAGTATAAATATACTTATCTAATTTGTTACACTTTTTAAATGATAAAGGAAAAAAATCAGAAATATATATATATATATATATATATATATATATATATTCATATCGTGTTTGTTACATTTTTTTAATATTTAAATTTATTCTTATCTATTATTTTTTCCATATGTTATTTGTATTGAAAATTGATGGCATTTTTTGAAAGAGAAAAAGTCAGCTCAAAAGAGCTGAAAGAGGTTGTTTTATTTATGAGGAATGCTAGCAACACACCTTCTAAACACACTTTTCAACACACTCTCTTTGATTGGTTAAAATTCACATGGGTCCCACCAAATCATGTGGGTCCTATATACTTTTTGTGGGTCCCATGTGAATTTTAACCAATCAAAGAGAGTGTGTTTGAAAGTGTGTGTTAGAAGGTGTGTTGCTAGCATTTCTCTTTATTTATATATACTAGCGGAAAGACGGCACTCACGTGCCCGTCTTTCTGCTCTTTTTATTACACTAACGTTTGAAAATTATGAATTGTGATTTTTTTTATTTTGATTTTGATTAAAACTAAAAATATAAATGTTTGTTGCTTTCAAATTATAACAAACCAAACTAACTATGTCCTCGTGCTCAGTTGGTATGGACAATGCATAATATATGCAAGGTCCGGGGTTCGAACTCTGGCCACCACAAAAAAAAACCAAACTAACCATGATTATCTATTTCAATGACACCGACAATATAACAAAAATATATAATCTAACTCTTATTTTTTTAATGACACCAACAACAATCTTTATTATATAAAAAGTTATTGAAGGGTTAAATTGAGATAATGAAAATATACGTATAGATATACCCATCTAGTTTGTTACTTTTTTTAAAGGATAAAGAAAAAACTGGACATATATACTTCTATCGTGTTTTTTACACTTATTTTTGTTAGATAGACGAGATGACAAAACCATCATAAACTTACACACACAAAGTGGAAAAACCCAGGGTTCAAACCCTGGTCACGACATTCGGACTACTTATATTATATATAGTGATAGTACTACTTATTTTTATAATTTTATTTTACTACAAGCGGCGTGTGTTTTAGGGTTCTTTCTTCCCACAATACAAGCGGGTTAGGGTTTTCAGCATTCTATTCTACCGCAAAGCTCTCTATTCTCATTCTAATCTCATGAATTCCCCTCAACCCAAATCCCTCAACTCCAACGGTAGTTACGGCACTCAAATGTTGGGTGTAGTCCTTCCTGATGAACTTATCGAACAAGTCTTATCATTCCTTCCGGTAAAATCACTGCTGCAACTTCGATGCGTGTGTAAATGGTGGAAAACCCTCATATCTAATTCAACTTTCGTCAAACTACACCATAAGCGATCTGCAAGAAACAAAATTACTGCGGTCCTAGATCAAAGCGATCTCAGTATTGTATGTGTTCCCGTACATTGTTTACTCAAGAACGCCTCGATTACCCTCACCGGTGAACCTTACCTCCAATTGAATGACGACGATGAATTCCTTTATCATGTTGGTTCCTACAACGGATTACTCTGCTTAGTCGGTTATTTTGTCCACGATGAATTTGTTGAGATCTCACTTTATCTATGGAACCCAGCAACCAGGACGTTATCTAACAAAATAGAGTTTCTTCGCGTGGAGTTTCATTGTATTAATACTAGTAATATTTGTGGACATAAGTGGAACTTTGCGTTTGGTTATGATAATTCAACCGACACTTATAAGATCGTGACGTTTTGTTTATCCACTAACGAGGTGAGAGTTCTCAGTTTTGGGGATAATCTTTGGAGAAATATTCAATGTTTCCCTGTTGTTCCTTTTGACTATCCGGAAACATTCCATCGCCATCCAAGTATTACTAATGGTGTGTGTGTAAGTAGCACTATTAACTGGTTGGCCGATTTGAAATTTCCTACCGTTGGCCAATTTGTGATCATCTCACTTGATTTAAGTACGGAGACATACCTTCAGTTGATGCCCCCTCGAGGTTTTGATAAAGTGTCAGGCGTTGGGCCGACTCTTGCTGTGTTGATGGATTCGCTTTGTTATTCTCATGATTTTCATGGAACTGATTTTATCATATGGCAGATGAAGAAATTTGGAGTTGAGGAATCCTGGACTCAATTCCTTAAAATTAGTTATCGGCGTCTTCTAACTCATTATTATATCATTCGTAACCTGCAGAGAATGCTCATATTCCCATTGTCTGTTTCTGAGAATGGTGGTTCACTGATACTGGCATGTGGTGATAACAAGCACGCCATTCTCTATAATTTGTGTCATAATAATAGAGTAGCAAAAACTAGCACTACAAGTATTGTACAATGGTTTCTTGCTAAGGATTACACTGAAAGTTTGGTTTCAACTAGTTGAAAGTAAGTTTCTTTTCAACTATTTACTTGTTTGAATTTATGTTATTTCATTATGTTGTTTAAGAATGGAATATTCTAGGAAGTTCGTTACACAAGATAATTGATTAAAGGAATATTCTAACAACCTACAAGCCATACCAGCAAGCATAGCAGAATGCATATGCGAAAATTTATTTAAATCATAACGGTTCAGTATGCCAATACTGTGACAACATTATATCTCTCATTACTTCGTCGAGGAAAATTGTATTTTGAACGATTTCTTTCAGGCTTAGTTGGCATATGGTTCAGTATGTTGTTTTTGTTTGCTGTCATGTTTTTGTTATTGACTTTGGTACATAAATTTAGCTTGAAGAACCTTCTTCCTTTTCCTATTATCAGGCACGCACACATGATTGAACAATTTTCTTGCACATTTTTTCTAAAATCAAGCTTCGTTTTTGGTAAAATTATCTCTGATCTTAGATTTTACTTCATGAGAGGAAAATTGGAGGGACATTATGTTTAACATTTAGGCTGGTATTTAGAGCAGATTTAAAAGATTTTTTTTAGGTCATGTTGAGATTATTTATGAGCGATGCCATACATCGCTTATTCTATGCCCGTGAATTTTCACGAAGTCTATTATTATGAGTTGATTATCCACCATGTTCTGGAATCAGCAAAAAGAAAAAAGATCACTTCGCAGTGGTATAAAACAGCCAATCACATTATATCGCAGCGGATTCATTAGTAATTCTCTCGCTATGTTTAGCATTCCTCATTATTTAGTTGTTTTAAAATGTTTTTCACCTCTAGCAAAGGTTGAGATAAATATGAGTAAGCATGGTAGAAATTTTTAAAATCTACATGAATTTTTTTGGTTCATTTTGGAATTCTTTATACTTTTTCGCTGTCACAAATACGTAGTAGATAACACGACCTAAATCATTAATTTCACATCAAAATATGTCTTGTCATGTTGGTACGACTATAACTGACCATTTGTTTTATTACTTTGACAGAACATGCCTATAGAAGCCATTAATGGCTTGAGCTGCAGAGTATTATTACCTTGAAGTGTGTGGAAGCAATTGAGGGTGCTGACTGAGGTGATCCTAAAATGTGCCTTATGAACGGATGACAAAAGGCTCCAAGTGTGGAAGCAATTAGTGTTTGTATATAAAAAATTTCAGAAGTTTTTATTGAATTTTAACATGATTTGAGTTTATAAATGATTTTGTTAAGAAGGGAATTATAATGATATTTCAATTGAGAAATTCCTTTAAAGTTAGAAACTAATCCAAGTTAAATCATTATGCAACTGGAAAGAAAATGCATGCATGAGAATATTAGTTAAGTCAGAGTTGTCTTATTTGAACAACCATTTGTATGAAAAAATATGGGACAAATTAAGTGTCGGCACAAAAACTAAAGCAATAGAAACAGAAAGTAAAAACATAATGTGAGTATGAGAGAAAAAGTTGTCACAAAAATTATCAAAAAATAGTTGCACAAATATCATTTTTATTTAAATATTTTACTTTCTCAGTTTCTCCCGAAATAAACAACCTTTGGTGGTGATATTGGAGGTTAGAGATCCTCTATTCTCTTTGATCAAGAAGTTGACCTGAGAATGTGAAAAATTTCATCGGAAACTTAGGGAATGTGCTTTCATAAATATACTAGTTTGAGTTTTTATGCTATTTGTCCTCTAAGCTTTTGGTTTACTCTCTGTACTGTCAAGAAGAATATTTGTTGTTGTTAAGGCTATACCAAAACATGGCAAATCTATGGAGCAGGATCAAGACGTGCAGGACTTATTTGATTAGCTTTTAAAAACTATTTTTAAAATTCCACCCTGTTTATTTGGTTTGTCGATGCGTATTCAGGGACGGATCTCTTTGGAGACCTCCAGGCGCCACTGCACCCCCAGTTTTAATATAAATATCATATTAGGCATGATAGTTCAGGTAATACGTTGTGTTGCAGTGGTTATGTGATCTCTGAATCCATTTTTATGTTCCAAGTATTTGTACCACCACACCAGTTTACAATATTGTATTTTTTTTTTGAAACCGTTTAGTTCGTAAATATTTGGCACCCCTTATATTTTTTTACAAGATCCGCCACTGTGCATATTCAATTTGTTTCGGTTTTGTGTAATTAAGATCATTCGAATTGCTTTATTGCTTGTTTAAATTAGTTCGAATAGAAATTGATGTAGGTTATGGCACTTAGCATATAGGATTGATTGAAATATGTTATATGATATGAATTGTGTTCTTTGTGACGCTTATTAAATGTCATGGTTATATGAACACATTATGATGCTTAATTGAATTAAATTTGTATAAAATTGATCGCTTGTTTATAATCAATCAGGCCTTAGACACATGAATGAATGCTTATCAAGAACCGATTGATAAAAAGAATAAATATAGTATGCCTAAAACCAGTAGATTGATTGCTTTTTATTGGTAGACTTGTGCGTCAAAAGTCAAGTTTTTCAAAAATACAAGTATGTTTGTATCCACAACAACAAAATATGTCACTATGTCTACATTTTAATACGGTTATCACTTGCAACAAATTTATAAAATGGGTATTTTATTTGAAGGAAAAAAAAAAGAGTTTTTCGATCTTCAATTCGCAGCACCGACCATTATAAAAAAAGAGATGTAAATAAGCATGATAGAATTCAAATTAAAGAGATGTTAAAAAGAGTTTTTCAAGATAATACTAATAAATGCAGTATATGATAATCTAGCTAATTAACTAAATTTTAAACTTTTGGATGCAAAATACATGATATAAAATTAGTGTTAGATTTATTAGATGAAATAGATACAAGAACTCCTTTGTATACTAGAAGTACATCATTCCTATTTTTATATGTTATATGTATCTCTAACAAGTTCATTATGATGATACATGAATGTGTCTCGCATGATCTTGCATTATCAAATTTAACTAAGGATTGCATAGTTAAATTTTCAATCAATTCAAGAAAGTTTACATTACTATATTGATGTAATTTATTTTTTTGGAACCTTTGAAAGAAAAGATTAAAATTGATTTATCTAGTAGGTCTATTTTCAACTAAAATATAATTTGTTTTGTAATGAAAATTATCTCAGTTTATTGGATAATAAATATCACCAGTATTTTTAGTTATGAAAATTATCTCAGTTTATTGGATAATAAATATCACCAGTATTTTTAATATTAGTGAAGCACATTATTAGGAACAAAGGACCCAAAAAAATATCACCAATTTCTTCGATAATTTTTTTTTTTAAACATTATCAAGAACAACCAAATTTTTTAGATGGAGGATGTATATAGAAATCTTTGTGTCATAGGGGACACATATAGTAAATCACGCCAAAAGGGTCAATTAACAGACTTCAATCTAGCCCTTCATCATGTCGATGTTTGGTGCCTTTATGTGAACTTTACTATATATACCCCCATAAACAAAATATTTCTATATACACCCCCTCTATAAAAAAATGTGGGCCCCCTATCAGCAAAGGTCCTAGGCCGTCGCACCCCTGTCCTATGGCCTAGGGCCGGCCCTGTTCGTTTGATGGTGAAATAAAAACATCATATTAGTGTGAGGGCAAAATAATACCATAAGCTCCATTCTACAATACACATATGTCTCACTTGTTGTATGTTATTTTTTAGCTTTAATAACAACTATGAAAGCATCTTAGCCTTATCTTTCCTATTACAAGATTACTCCTAATCCCTCTCAAATCAAAGTCATAACATCTAGACATAAACATAATCTTATCAGTTAAATTAAGTGACCCGCCTAAGCGGTGGCAATAAGAAAGCCCTATGATTACCATTGTCTTCACAATTTACCTTAGTATCATCTCTTCTCTATAAAAACACCCTTCACTAAAAGAGGAACTAGATTACCATGTGAATAACACCAACCATCCCTAAAAAATAATTTAAAATATATATTGTCAATCCTCTGTCATCATTGGATATATTTCATTTTCAAATTGTAATTTTCCTTTTTTTTGATAAGGCCAAGAGAAAGGTTGGGCATCCGGGAGAATCTACAGCATCCCAACTAGGTTGGCACCCCATAGAAACCCCCATCCTCTACTGCTTTTCCAATACGTAATATTATTAAAAAAAGGGAAAAAAATATTTACAAAAGAGGGGGGACTAGGCCAAAACCCTCAAAATGAAGAAAAAAGACATAAATAAAAGGAACATAAAAAGCTATGGAAATCTATAGTTTGGCAGCCCATTCCTGTCCCGTGCAAAGTCTGCCAACAACGTAGAAGGCAAAATAGTGAACCAAGTAGAGTCATCTATGTCATTTAGTAACATTTTTCCAAAACCAACTCAGAATAGAAGCATAATAAACCATAGGTTCCGCAATAAATACCAACGACGAATTATGTAGCCGACACATATTAGAGAAAGCAAGTCGGGAATCATTATTACCAATTCCTTGGATGTTCCAAAAAATGATATTCATTTAAACGGTGGAAGAGGACCCTGAGAGCGGGTTTTATATGGAACTTTTTGCATATTCTTTTTTTTTTTTCCTGAGACTTGGAAACAACCTCTGTAAATGGTACCTCGGTTGCTGCTGCCTTTGATAGCCAAGTGTGCATAAAATCTAAGTCTTTTTGTAGCACCGAATCTATCTTAGAACCCTTTGGAGCCACAATACTACTGATATCAAGAGTTTTATTTTTTACGGGAGACAAAACAGATATAGTATTTCCGTCAAGATTAACTATATCATCGGAAACATTCTCGAGCTGCATACTAACATTATGATTCTGAAAAATAGGACTATGGAAAGTATGAGTTACCACAAGTGAAGGATTTCCTTCCGGAGTGTCTGTGCGGTCTGCCCCTTGGTTTGCTGCTGGAGTTGCATCTATATGGTCAAGCATTTCTTCCTCAAGATTTTGGTTATCAAGCTGAAGTGTATCCTTCAAAGGCTCGGTCTCTGATGACTGTTGTACTGGGACAATTTGTTGCGATTCAAGTATTGTTTCCGTTCCCTCTTCCACCGTAATTAGTTCCAGAACAATTTTGTCTGTGGTGCCAAAAGCTACTGAGAAACCAATGCCAGAAGGGTTTTCTTTCATTGGTACCCAAGTAGCCTTCTGTGTCGGGACCTGTAACGCCCTATTTCTATTCAAGCGATAATACACGCGAATAATATAAATATTCAAGAAATAGACGCTACGTCTACACATCATAATTCGAACAACATGCATATATAAAATTCCTCAACAGTCGCAGCGGATAAAAGTCATACATCTCCAAAATATACATGTCATAAGATCAATATACATCACCATATAAAATCTCCGAATCCCGACAAATGGGCAAAATCTCCATAACAAATAAATCCAACAAAAACATAGAGACCGACATCCTAATCAGAGACTAATCTAAGACTCCGAGAAACGATAACGGAGATAGCTCCTGCTATCCAAGTACTCACCAAGCAAAACTACTCATGCACTCTGTCTACCCATTCATACAAATAGGTAGGCGGTCAAAATCACTGGGGGTAAACTTCACATCAATCATAATCAACATAAACAGTGCAGAATATATATTCATACATATACAAATTTCACCTCATTACTATTACCAAAATGATTATCATCAAATATATTTACCAAGTGTATAAGCACAAGCAAGTAAGACACGTAATTAGAGTCTGGCCAAATATTCACGATCATCAACAAAATCCACCAATGTACATATATACCAATCCACATAATCACAACATTCACCAAATTTCCCAATGCACCAATTCACCAAGTCACATATTCAATCATGACACGACTCATCAACTAATCAAATGCATGCAATGTTCTAGACTCTTCTAGATGCATGCGGTACCAAATCACCTCAAGGTCGTCACCTTCGATGCAACAAAAACATCGTATATAAGATTTCACACCTGTCTTACATTTTGAATATAAACATTCGTCACCATCAGTCATGTATGCATGAACATATGACTCACAACAATGCATATGTTCACACAAACAATTCACCACATCATTACCATTCATTTAACATATATGTATTCACCAACAACATCTCAATCAATCAACATATATGTATTCACCCATATCAACTTCTTCACATAGTTCAACATACAACTTCTCACAATCCAAGTAAAGAAGAAAATACATCACCTTATGATAAACATCATATTCAACACCTAACAATCATTCACATATCTTCATTCAATCATATAAAGTTATTCACGAAAGGTTTGCAAAGTAATCAACCTTAAAGACAATTTTCGACAAGGTTCGTCTCTCATTATCACTTTTCCAAAAGAATTCCATTTTCAAATCAAAACAAATTAAAGCTTAAAGAAACCAATCACAACCATTTTTAGAAATCATATAATCAGTGTACCACCTTATCCCTACTCTATTTCCTTGAGAAAACTAGTTTCGGAAAAACTAACGTGCTTGGACAATTTTCAAAAGTTAAGTTCAAAGTCACATAATCAAGTCCAATCCCATCTATGAGATGTTCCAATAGGTTTAAGAGCATAAACAGTAATTAAACAAGTAGAAAGAAGTGTTTTACAAAGCTCGGATTGGTCCCCGGAAGCCCGGAACGAAAATCAAAAGATGCTGAAACTGGGCTCGTTCGCTTAAGCGACCAAGTTCCAGTAACTTGCAGTAGTTGTACGCATACCGTTCGCTTGAGCGACCAAGTTCCAGAAACTCTCTGTGGCTGTTCGCTTACAGCTCGCTTAAGCGAACAGTCATCAGTTATGCAGAAAAACTTTCGGGTTCCAACCCTTTTTCACCCAAAATTCCCAATTTTGATCTCCCAATACCCAAATTTGTTCCCAAAGGTTGTTTACAGGTTCATGAACTCAAAAGGGCTTTCAAAAACACATTAAGCATGAAATCAAGTATCATTTCAACACAATTCATCAATCCAACCCATTTTTACAAAAACCTTCAACAATAACTCAATTCATACCACAAATCTGTAATTATGAACACTCAAGGTATGAATCATCAACAACAACACCTCATAACAACAACAACATCAATCAAACATGAATTCACCAACAACCCATCAACAACAATTCATTCTTCATCAATTTGGGTAAAACACAAGTATACATGTATATACACCATACGCATGTAAAATTCAACATTAACAACTTAATTATCTTCAAATTCATATACCCAAACATTGCATCCAAACATAAGCACGAATTTCCCAATTAAAATCACAATAATCACTTTTCACAATTAAGCACTTATGCATAGAATTAGAAAAGAAATTAAACTAAGAGATTATGATTGAAATCTAACCCCCTTACCTCAATGAGCAATAATCCTAGCAAAAGCTTCAATTAAGCTCCTAGAATCTCTATCACCTCTTGGTTCCTCAAGCTTCTCTCTTCAAACCCTCTCCTTTTCCTATTGCTCTTTCTCTCTCTACCTCTTCTCAAAATTTGTAAAATGATTGTGTAACCCTATTTTCTTTAATGACCAATGCTTATATAGTCTCTACACAATTGGGCTTAACCCTCTTAATGCCTTAATGGGCTCACTATACTTATAAACTAACTCTCAAAGTAGAGTTAATGGTATTTCATAACTAATCGATTGAGCAGCAGCTCGTAGACCACCCAAAAAGGAATATTTATTATTTGACCCATATCCTGACATAAGAAGTCCAATGGGAGCAATACTCGAAATAGC
>Ga0228710_1007306_pt1 | contig 16376 bp, 15 predicted proteins | sample MedpolnodulmetaG_FD_177995 | JGI IMG/M metagenome (GOLD analysis project Ga0228710, IMG submission 177995) | Root nodule microbial communities from Medicago polymorpha collected in Santa Monica, California, United States - pink nodules | ecosystem: Host-associated > Plants > Roots > Nodule... | reverse complement strand
AGGAAAAGACCGACACTTTATTAAGAAAATAAAACGTGTTTGTTGCATGAAACATTGCTATATCTCTTGCTTTGATTTTTCTTGCAAAATCCTTTGAAAGATAAAGTATGAAAACTGCAGAGTTGTACCATTAAATTTGAAGGTTAAAATAAGTAAATAACTAGTATTTCATAAGGGAGGTTGTTGCTATATGACATTAAAGACTAAGGGAGTCAAGTGCTATGTCAAAAATATGAGTCTTTGTCAACTGATCATGTCTCAATAGAGCTGACTGTAATTTCCCTCAAGTGCAAATCAAGCAAGACAGAAATTGCATGAAATAAATTAACAATGTTTCATGGCTGGGAAGGTTGTTGCAGTAGTCAATTACAGCATTGGAAACAATCTGGGTGGTCTGTTTCATTTGAGCATGTATCAGGAAAATACTTTAATTAGGAGAAAATCTGTTTTTGATTTAGATATTTTTCCAGCACCGACAAGTACGAATACTACGTTGCACTATACTTATTTTTCTTCTTTACATGACCAATCATAGATTCATGAAACACTTGCAGGCGGAGATGACTTTGAAACAATTGCAAAATGTTAGCCCTCCCATTATGAAACAGGTTCTTCCTTTAGTTGAGCAGCTGCCCCCCCTGTATATGGATTTGGCCAAGGGAAGAGAAGAATTTACCCCAAAGCCTGAAGAGACCCGTCGACTTGTATGTGACATCTCTGATTACTATTATTCCAGCAATTTTATCCTTTTAATCAGTGAAGGGTTTGTTTTATCATTCACATTGAATAATCTGTCAGCATTTCATTTCAATTTTATGTCAACGAGCATATTTATATGTTTAGACTTGAGAATTAGAGTACATCTTGTATATATTATATTCTTCTATTCTAATTAATATGAATGTTGCAGCTAGTTTCTTTGATTGTATCAAATTTGTAGGATGGTTTGATGGCGGCTAACATCTGTAACTAAACTTCATTTTAAGTCTAGTTTCTTTAAAAAAATTAGTATTCCTATGGTCAATCTATATACTTAATAATAAAAGGGGGTCGGGGTAGGAAGGATATAATATTTGCATGAAGGATTGGCAAAGGTGCTTACATAAAATACGGCCAATCATATCCAACTTGACTTTAACACTGTTAAGCTAAAAATATTACTATGAATTTAGGGTCTAAGTTATACTTAAAGCCTCTTATAAGTCCGTGAAGCTACTTCTTTTGTAAAAGGATTTGTACACATGATTTGTATGCTCTAGCTTTAGGGAATGCTGGAAAGTATCTTCTATTCAGTGAAAGTGTTTTCCATTTAAGGGTTGCATATAACTATGATTTGACTTGTAATGTTTTTCTGAATTCCTTATTTCTTTTATTTTCCTATACATATAATTTAATCATGCAGAGAATTTCCTAAAGCAATTCAGAAATCCTTTGATCGTCTCAACTCTGTTGACGGAGTTTCATTCTTGATTTTGCATACAACTTTCTCATTTATTGTTTTTGAATTCTTCAGATAAAATCATACTATGGCGTATCCAGAAATCTTCTCATAAAATTCAATGATGATTCAATAGACGACACCCCAACTCTAGCACAGGTGCTCAGTTCTGAATCAGCCATTAGCTCTGTACTAGACATGTCAATACGCAAATTGCCAGGAGATCACGTTCTTCCGTTGCAGCAGGTACTTTTATTAAATTTAACTTCAATTCTAAGGAAGCTGTTATTATCCATAATTTTTATTACACACCTTGCAGGCACTACCAGATGTTCCACCAGCAATGGCTGATGCGGTTAATCGTGGAAGCGAGCTTTTGTCGAATCTTACTGTAGGAACACCATGGGAGACAGTTGCTAAAGAAGTAGGGAACACACTAGGCATGGATTCAACAAACATCCTTCGTGCGCAAGTATCAAAGGAGATGGATATCCTTGTGGATGTGATCTCGTCTTGGATAGCCTCCAATGTAGGGCCTAAACTTCTGAGGCCGTAAAGTCGTAATTCATATACATAAGCAAGCAGAAAGTGATGCTTTGTAGAATATATAGAAGAAAAAAAAATTAAAGTTGGCGTCAACACTTTTTCATTCTCTCTTGTGGAATGTCATTGATGTTAATCCATACAAGTATAGGCAAATAGAACTCTGTCAATCACTAGTTGCAGTAATTGTGAATTTGTGACTTAGAAAGTATTGGTTTCTGTATAAAGTCAATAGACTCATATCAAAGGCACACTAGATGATAATTTTTAATTGATTCTGTAATTTTTTAGCATCTACGGCTTACACAATTCCGAGCAAAGGGTGATGATGCCCAAGTTGATTTTGGAATCTTGATTATCTAATTGCACATAAAAATTGAGTTTTGTTAATTTAAAACCAATCACTTTTCAGTGAGCATATGATAAATTTCTTTTTATAATATGCTTACATCCACTCAAAAATGAGTGGGTGAAGTTAGTTCCTAAAAGAATCATCTTCTGGCCAACCTTTAAATTACTAGGGCCTCCTTTCAAACTGTAGAGTTAATATATACTTGGTGAAGAGATAGTGAGACACCAAGGTGAATCTCAAAGATGGATACTACTCATGATATATATTATTAAAACAAAGGAAAAATATACATATGGATCTGTATTTAAGATGTAAAAGTCTAAAATTTTATCATTTAATTATATATATTTTTTAAATATAAAATAATCTGAATCCAAACACATCTTTAGAGATTTGATTACAAGAGGAACCGGGAGTAATCGATAGGCGGCCATCATTTGCATTATCACTCTTCAATTTTATTTGCAATAAAAGACTAATAACATGGTCTTGACATAATAGTACTAGTTTATAGATCACTCTAGGATTCCATCTCACAATTTCGACATGATATAGTAATATTCCCTGAAGACACGTTACTTTAAAAAGGGTGAAATATCGTGTTCGATACGTATCTGATACCGATACGCACCCAATACAAATCGAGGAAGTATCAAGCAATTAAATTTTTTTTTTTTTTTGGAGACTGAGATGTAATGCTAATATTCACCCAAAAAGAAGATGCAATGCTATCAAACAACTCCGGTAAAATACGTCCACAATATAAATATCATTTAATCAATAAATAATCAGTCAGATCGATTCCTAAAAGTTTAAACTACAAGACATTTACCCTTTAATTTGAAAACTACTTAAACCTACATAACTGAATTAACAGCCAGTAAAAATATTTTTGAAAAAAATGTCAGCCCAATATCTCAGAACCTTCTTGATTACAAAAGGGATTGTGCAGCATCATTCACTACGTCACAAAATTAACAAGATTTTATCTTAAAATTACATGAAGTTAAACTTATAGGGGTATCAAGGGCCAGATTCTCTTCAACATTTTCAAAGATTGTCTTTAGCAACACAATTTTCTGGCAGACATTTCATTTCTATCTTTTACCAAGATTCCCCCCTATGATGACAAAAAGCCAACAGTTTGAACTCTTACAAACCCGTCTGTCTGCAAACGGTTAAGGTTACAGATCTCTTGTGTGCATGTGAAATGCTATTTGGCGCGTCTTCTCCTGTCTCTGTCCCTGCCTCTATCCCTATCATGATCACCCCTCTCCCTGCTTCCACTCTTCTCCCTGAGCCTGTCTCTTCCTCTATCACTGTCAAAATCATAACTTTTATCTCTTTTTCTGTCTCGTTCTCTATCTCTGTCTTTGCTTGACGGTTTCTGTTGTGGACTACGACTTGGACTATGGCTGCGGTGCCGTTTCCTTGAGACATCATGCCTATCCCTCCTCTCTGAAGATGTTTTCCCTACAATTGTCAAATAACCAAAATCATTTGAAAGTTTGATCAAGAATAATAAGTTGTACCAAATCATCAACGCTAACAGAGATGTCCACATTTTAATGGTATTTTTGCAAGAAATTAAGTGCTAGGAAAGGGTGAAAATGGAAGGGGTGGAGGAAGGAGTTAAAAATGGAAATGTAAGAAAGCTTGCATCATATGCCATGACTTATCCTTAGATACATTTTGGATTTTCACTACATGTCTCTCAATTCCTTCCAGTTTTACTCCTACCGAACACATTTTCCAGAATAGGTAGGTCAACCTCAGTTAAGATGCAAATAAGATTAGAATCACACAAGGTTGCCACAAAATTACATAGCAAAACAAAGTGAGAGTGAATAGACCAAAGAATATGGTGGCCGAAGAAAAACCACTACTGCATATTTTATTATCCGGTTCCAGTAACATATACCTTTCGAACCAAGGAAACCACCATGGTGCACAAGAAAAAGAATATTGCAGGCACTATGCAATGAAATAATCACCAAATCATATTTCAAGTGCAAATATCATCTCAATTTTTGTTACTCAAAATGACATCACACGCAATTGCGGGAAATCATCGAAGTCAAATAGACACTAATAAGTAAAAACCAAAAACCAGCCTTGGAATTGCAAATTTGTTTTTTAAGTTTCTAACAGGATTACAGAATATGATGTGCAGCTTGAGATATATGACTGTAACATTTGTTTGAAAAAATAAAAAAAAGCAATATAAAATATAAACCAATGTGCGCAGGCCACTAGAGCTTTCATAATCGCCATCCTAATGTCAATTTAAAAAATGGCTCTGTATGACTTTCAAGAGAGAAAGACAGGTGAAATAACTTACTACTGCCTTGACCATCTTCATTAGAATCTGATAACCCGTACTCCACTTGCAGCCGTTTCCGGTGCATCAGAACTTTCTTCTCAATTTCTTCCAAATTTTTAATCCCCCTTTCTTCAAGAGACTCGCGATATTCAATTAAAGCAACCTCCAAGCGTCTCAACTTTTGTCTGTATAACAGTTGATGCAAAACTTTATAAGTATAAGACAACGGATACAATATAAATAAAATCTTTTTGTTTAGTGTAACCAAAAAGACAGAAAGAATTTCCATTTGCATTTGAATTGCTTTTGTGGAAAGAAAGTTAAAAATACTGAATACTATTATCTAGAACAAAAGCGACAGCAATCAAGAAAGGAAATAGAATGCAACCTCTGCTCTTCATTCATTCCACTGTCAGCATGAGCTGGAAAACTTGAATCAGCAGCAGCCTCTGATTCATCAGCTTTAATAAGGCCATCACCCACATTCTCACTACCAGAGGATGAGTAGCTTAACCCAAGATTTTTCCCACCTTTCCCTTGCTCATCATCACTCTCATCATCCTCCCGAGCCCATTTAGAGGCTGGCAGAACCAGATCATTCTTCTCTTTTTTTGCGAAGGCTTTAAGTTCAGGCTGTGGAATAGGAAGGGTTGGCGCTAAAGGTGCATAGCCTTTGCCTTGCAACTGCAAATCTTCATCCCCATAATGATTCAATCCAGACAATCCCATTGGTTCAGGATCTGCACTTGTTTCTCGCTGACTACTTGAATTTTTCCCTGAACTTGTTTGGTTGCCGGGATATTTCAATCCATCATCTAGTTCATAACCTCTTTGCTTTTCTGCCTCTTCAAGACTTAGCAACCGAGCAACCATCATTTCTCTACCACCAACAAGTGACAATCCGTTGTGTCGGCACCGCCTTTCCAGCTCAGCAAGAGGAAGACTCATTAGCTCTTTCGTTGCAGCTCCTCGACCCATTGCCAATGCAGCATCTTGGTCGGTCTTGCCACCAACAATAGCATCATCAGAAGTGATCTTCTGCTCAATATCAGGTGCGTCACCGCATATGGAGTGGAATGGTATTACACCAGAGTTCCCAGGTCTAAGGAAAGTGGCTCTTAAGCCATTAACATAAGCATCTGAAAAGAGAAACCAATCGGCCCATACTTGCAAAACTTTCAGTACTCGTTCCTGCAACATTTCAGATAAAGATTGTAAACAGAATAAGAATAATAAGAAATTATAGCAAGGCAGTCTATTGGTTTTCAGCCTACCTTAAGGGCTTCAGCAGTAATACGCCCCATTACGCTACGATACAAGTCATTAAAACTCTCCATTACATCAGGTAATGTTGCTTCAAACTTGGTGCGATAAGCCGATGCATTTCTTACAGGAGCACTACTATTATGAAGAATATCAGAGACAAGCATAAGCCTTGCAATTTTAGTAGGAATAGGGGTTTCTTTAAGTGTCAAGGATTCCGTCAACACTTCAACTATCTGCAGTTAAGAAAAGATAGTGTATAATTAAGAAAGCCTCCTCCCAAAACACAATAAAAGACGATTCCGGAAGACCAATTAAATGATAGCACATGAGAGGAGCGGTAGGTGGTTTAGGAGAGGAACATAGGGGTTGGAGCGATAACGAAGACATGGATTCAACTCCCTCCACTAACAAAAAAAACAGCTAACAACTAACATTTGTCATTTAAAAAAAAATGATAGCATGAAGTAACATCAACACCAGACTATTGTCCTTTCTTTATATTTCTGAAGATAACCTATTTTATGTTTAAGAGGTTTGCATAACTTGTAGGGTTAACAATGCATACATAGCCTTCCGAAGTGATAATAATGGTATATAGTTATTTTGGTATATAAGCTAAAGCTTGTATGTACACTGTATAACAGCTGTGTATAGTACTTGTCCTTTTAGTAAACAACATACATATATATCGAATAAGAGCGTATAGGGTATCCCTTACTTCTATGCTCCCCTAAGTCAATCTCTTATCTAGAAAATCTGTGCCAGAAAACTCAACTATCTCAGTGTCCATGATTTCAAAATTTCTATATAAAATACCATGTTATAGCTGAACTTGCTAATATCATGTATGATAGGGAAATAAGCAGTACTTTCCTATTTATTCTAATATCTTCTCTCTGAATTAAAGAGGTTATCGGCAGTTATTTCCTACTTATTTCCTGTTTATTATCCAGTATATTGAGAGACGGAAACATAATATTCACAACAGAAAAGTGTTTTCATATACAATTTGAGCAGATAAATTCATCATTCACTCATTTACTTTTGTTCTGGTACAGAGTTGTGTCCATGGATTGATTATTTGGAAATGACAGGGATCAGGTTATGGCCAGATATTGCCATAAGGTTGTCAAGTTCAATGCTTGGATTTCAGTTACAAAAAGCTGATTAACGATTCAACCCAAAGGTAAGACTAAGACATAGGCTTACTGGATGGAGCCATGGACCAATTAAGCATGAACAGAGTAAACAGATGGGCTTAAATGGATAATCAAGCTTACGATAAGTTTTAACTATACTGACGGGAATTGCAGTAATGGATGAGCAGAGTGAGAGTACTACCTCCCCAGCTGCATCGGCGTTATCCAAAGAAAACCCCATAACCCCCTTTATCTGACTCCTCTCTAATGTTAAAGCACGCAGCATATCCTCAAACTCATCCCTCTGTGCATCAGTCAGGGTTCTTTCAGGTTCTGCACGCTGCAATACTCAATCAAAACAAGGAAAATTAAAAAATTGTGTTGGTCAAGAGACATTATTGAAGTTGAATACATCCTGATTAAAAAACAATAGAAAGTACCCTGCTCCTTCCAGCAGCATGTGTGGAGCCAGATTCTTTGTCATGTTCTGGACTTTTCGCTATCGGTAATGCAGGAGGAATCCATCTGTGAAAATAAAAAAAACTGTTTAGTACATACTTAGTGCAACAGAGTTATCCAGAGACAGCATAAAAAAACTCTACGAGTACTCTTTTTCTTCCCCTTTTCTATTTTAACTTTTGGCTATAAGCATTAATTAACAAGTCAAATACTCACTGAAAGGACAATTAGAGTACCTTCCACTACCCGTTATCATGATAAAAGGTTCAGTTCGCCATCTTTGAAGAGTATCACCCTGCATAGCAAGAAAAGTATAACATTTTCAATCAACAAGTTACAAATATCTGTTACACCATTACATCAAAATTTTAGATATTTTTTTTCTTGGATACTTTAGTATTCTTAAAATATATAAAAATATCTTATAATATATTGATAGTAAACTTCTCTAATTTAGATTATCATAGATAATCTATTAGTATTGGAATGCATACTTCTTTATATATCTTGATGCGTTTCCTTATTTAATCAAATTATGAGTCAAGCATTGTTATAAATAAGGATTAGTGCCTAGTCTTGTGAAATAAGATCACTCAACAAATTATTCATACCAATATCAACATAATTTATTCTATTTCTTTTTCTGTCTATACATAGAAAGACCTTATAACTTCAACATTGTATCAGAGTAGTATCATCCTCCATAAACTGTTCTCATCATTCCAATATCAAGTTCCCTAAACTTTGGAAAGCTATTGTCAAAATGTTAATATTTTTATAATTATTTTCTTATTGGTCGTGCATATTCTGATCACCTCTTCTCTCTCTCAAGTTAACTCACAGTTGGTGAATTCTACTTCTTGCCACTTCCAAAGCTTGTGTTGAGCTCGTATCCTTAGACCAGTTAGCTACTTAGCTTCACACTGCTGCCTCCAATTTTTAGTAGTCCCAGTAACCTTTTCAAGCAGTCTCACCTTGGCTTCTCAGAAGTCAGAAGCGATGTAGGCCTAGCTATCTCACAAAAGCAAAATTGCTCCAGGTTTTGTCGTAGCTGTAGTTTGTCCAAATGGAGTTGGGCCCCAACTTCTGCTCCAAATGCAATCTGTATCCCCATCTCCTGCTTCTTTTAGAATTTGGGTTTTGGACTAACTGAACCCCAAAGCTAGCACATGTGGTGAGGGTTACCAAGTGCCTACACTTCTAAATTTCTAATCGCTATTTAGGTCATATCACTATTGAATATATCACCTCAACAGTCTCACGCACAAGATTGGAAGTATGGGGCATGAAACTTGTAGGACTAGACATCTGCAGGCGGCCCAACAGATTAGAATTTGGGTTTTGGCCAAACTCAATCCCAGAAGTTGGCTCATGTACTGATGGTTTCCACTTTCCCCACACTTATAATCAGGGCCATAACACTATTCAATAAGGTAGTGTCAACAGTTCCTTTTATGATCTTGCCCCATAAATCACAAATAGTATATATAATTAAGATCACGAGTCTCCAGTATCAGTATGAATGAGGATCGGTTCTTTGACTTTGGTCCTAAGATCATCCAACAATATTTTAACTAAAAGATATTCACATCAATATGAATATAATTTTATTCTGACTATTCTTTTTCTGCTCCGCTTAAAAAGACTAACCTTATAATTTCAAAAGATGTTACTAAATACCCACAGTACTTACGTAATCTGTTGTAGTCAATATATTCCTAGAAAGTAAATTGCATTTTCATAAAATTGATGTACCTGAGCAAATGAATAGAGCCTCCAAACATAATAGGTATGCTCCTTCGAGCCAAGAACAAACAAGAAATTGAAAAGAGGGTTGCCACGACCCCTCTCCATAATAGCTTGTTCAAAAGCACATCCTCCGTCCAAGACATACAGAGCCATTGTATCAATTACATGCTTTAGATGTTCATCCTCAGGAGGTGTAACCATTATATCAGGAACATTAGGAGTAAGAACCTAGCAAAAGTACAGCCGATAGATTAAGGGTAAGAACCACTATATCAGGAATTAGAGTAAGTATAAGCTTCACGTATTTTCACCCTCTGGTATTTTATGTAATTTTTTTATTCTTATAAAAAAATCTGCCATTAGGAAATTAGAGGATAGTTATCCATAAACAAACAACGTTGCAAAAGACGAAAGTTTATATGAGAGATAAATAGATGTACATTTAAGTATTTTCAAAAAAACTAAGTGCATTGATACATATTAAATTTGTGTTTCACATAAATTTACCAGTTTAATAATTTCTGATCACGATATGATACAAGTAGGTATTGATTTAAACAAATTACGAGAAGCAAAAGCAAATAACTTACCAGTTCAGAGTTCTGACTAGGCACTGATGTTACTGGTGGACCTGATGGGCCAGACAAGATAACAGTGTTACCCTGCAAATAGAGTGAGTAAAACATTTTTATATGTAAATCAGAAAGGTAGGTCGATTACATAAAGCTCTTATTATGCATAGGTCCAAGGAAGAGTCGAACATCCTGTTTTGCAAGGTCGCCTTTATATTTAATATGTTGAAAAATACAACATGGAAATCATTTCTAGTAATCCTCATACTTAGGGGGAAATTCGGTAGATACGACGAACAATTTTTTCCTGTGTTTTTTCCTTTGGAGGGGGGTTATTGTTGTTTCAGAATATGAATTATTATGATGAGGAAAAAATAACTACTGAAGCGTAATTGTTCCCAAATTGTAATTATAATGCTCATAAGTTGTTTGGATCAACTCTTTTTTTAAAAAATAAAAATTAATAATAATAATAATAATAATAAACAGTACCTCCTTACTCCTGATGGCCATATGCCCTGGTGGAGGTGCAGGTAATGCTTGTGATGGGAGGGCAACTGACTTTCCCCATCCAATTTTCAATTCGTACTCATAAACCACGACTCCTGCACAAAGCATAAACTCATAAACTCAGATTAATGTCCCACTTGGCTTAGATTCTTTGTATACAAATAGAGTGGATTAATGCACCTAAAGGAATAGAGTTGGCACTTTGTAATTTTATCTAGAATTTATTGGCCTTGTAAACTTGATATATAAAATATGATATCTGAGTGATCAATCACTTCAGCATATTCAGAATCATTTCATCTTATACTTCTCAAAGATCTCAACTGATATCCTTTGAAGATAAAAGTAATATTCATTTAAGATTAAAGTTTGAAGAAGTTAAGCATAGCATATTTCTGGTTTAAGATATAAAAGAAAACAGACCTTGCATTTCGTCTTTTGCAGCCTGTCCATCAGCTCTGTTCATGAATGCAACAAAACCACAGTTTCTTTGCCGCCTTCGCTCCTCCTCTGTTCGAGGCCACATTATCTTCACACTAGCAATAGGTCCAAATCTTCCAAAAGTGCGCAGAAGAAAGTTTTCATCAACCTAAAATTGTAATGATGGCGACATGAGATTACACGCCTTAATTCTCAAAGAACAACAAATCTCATTCATTGAGAAGACCGTAAACCTGGGGTGAGAGATTTCCAACGTAAAGATTTGTAGTTTGTGGATCACCATCATCAAATGATCCTGGAAGCTTTCCACTTGGATCAAAATCGTCAGGTAGTTCATCAAAACGACTGGACTGTTGATAAGAGAGAAAACTATCAGCAGAACTGCTTCATAAATTTATTGAATACAAAGGAATAAAACGAAATCAAGAATAGACATATACTAGTAATTATTTTTGCTATGTAGATTATAAAGTATGCCAAGGCATATTTGTAATGCACAAAATCAAAACAGGCAAAAGAGAGCAAATAAAAATGAAATTTTATGATACATTTACCACATAATAAAGTTTAGTCTTATCCAACAGCACTCTACATTGACTAAAAGAGAAACGTACAAGCAATAAACAAGTTTTGTGCATTTAAAGATAGAAGGACCAAAATCCAAAACCAAGCCACCTATAAGCAGCATGCAAACAAGTAAGAAAAGGTATCACTAACAATAGAATGCTCTCCAATACGCCCATCACGCCATTGTTCACGGTCTTGATTTCGTCTCTCCCTCATCTCTTGCTCTTGCTTGAGCTCCTCCATAAAATGATCAATGTTCCTTGACTTTCCTTTCTCTTTTTCCTTTGGCTTTTCTTCCTCTTTCTGAAATGTACAACGCACAAACATTAGATCTAGATACATCTCAACATTGAAAATAAAAACAAAGATCATAGCCTCAATTATGATACTGACTTTCTTTTCAGATTCTTTCCCCTTGGTTGCCAATGGAGGCGGTATAAAAGATGGTACATATCTGCAAATAAACATAAATGATGAACTTCCATACCAATTTACTAAAATACATTTGACTAACTAAAGTACAAGAGTTATCTGTAGCATTTCCAAAGCAATCCCTTGACGTTTGTTCTTTATAGCTAATGTGTAACTTCAGGAATCACTACTGGATAATCCCAGAAAACTGCTTGACAAGATTCCAGTCTCAGCTAATAATCAGTCTATAAAACTTAACTACTTTACAAATTCACATTACTTAGTACTGACACTGAAACATATATAATTCACAGGAATAAGGTTTTGAGGGAGCACAACACAATACAGAAGGACATTTGTAGAACCTTCAGACAAGGAACTATCCCCTTCTAACTCGGTAAAAAACTGCCACACCTTATTCCAACGATATGAGTTATTCTTACAACTGGAAGATTTATGAAAATACTATTTTTTGATGGTTATGGCGTAATAGAACAGAAATTTACATTATTCAATAGGAGCAGAGATCACATACAACAAGATAGGATTAGGAATATTATTGTTAGCGAGAAACCCAATAACATAATAGTATAAAATCGAAAACATTTTCTCCAATTAAACACACTCTGAATATATGTTAATATAAAGTTGCTATGCATGTAACATATGTGTTAGCTAATAATAACAGCAAAACTATAAAAGAATACTTTTGTATCAAGGAAGAAATGTAGTACAAACGCATCACCGTAGGGTAGACGAATCACAACTATGACGGCACCACAAAAGAAAATGACATAAACTACTGGAAAGTCATTTTTATAATTTTCAGGTATAATTGTTTTTCTATCAAACCAATTTCATCTGATGTCCCCAACAAGATGCAATGCAAGAATATTGATTTGTTATACCTAGATAAGGTATACCTTCAACGATTACAAATACATATGCCTAAACTATTTGAAAATTTACTCGAGCAATTGAAAATGTCTGTACAGCAAAAGTCAAAAGATCATCTATACTTCACAGTTCTGACAATAAAACTAAAACTTTTTTAAGTATTAACACCATCAGACAACCATCCAGAATAAGCTTTTTGTTTTGGATTAAAAAAATGAGATGATCTTCAACAGAAGGAATTACAAATGATCATTCTAAACCAAGGACTTCCTCTAAATAAACAGAACATGCTACATATTGAGGAGTTGAGAAACTATAGCTTATATCTGAAAAACTCCCAGTGGCACAATTACACAAATATTTTTTCAAAGAGGTTAATCACACCACAGCATTAAATATTCTTATAGAAAAAATTACCATTAAATGTATCATAATTCATGAAAATTCAATTTATTAAGGTTTAAGTACAAACCTACTAAAATAAAGCTATACCTGAAAGGCATGTGATTTTTCTACTTATGATGCCTGATTTAAAGAGAACATAAACATGGTCAATCAAAAGCATTTATTTACCTACTTCCCTTCTTTGGACCAGATACCCCCTCTTTGGACTTTTCACCTGTCATCCGCGAATGAATAAAAAAGGTCCATACTCTTATTAAACTTATTATAAAAAATAATAGCAAAAACTATGTACTTATCCACAACATGAAAGGCATATATAATCAAAACCTCCAAGAGATGAGGCAGAAACAATATTAAAATAAGGGCTGAGAAATATATAATTCATCACACTCATACTAACCCTCAGAATCGTCTTTCAATTTATCATTGGGATTAATTGTTCCTCCTCGAACAAAAGTCTTTGACCCGGGAGCGTTGTCCCCTTGAAATGACTCTACAAATTCAGCATACAGGCGAGCAGTCTCATCTTCCGCTCTCTGCAGGAAACAACTAAATCATGACAACCAGTATATGTCTTTTCAAAATTCTAACAAGAACCAAATAAATCGGATACATCAACCCTACCTTCTTCTTTGCCTCCTCCTCTTCTCTATGCTTCTGAAATGGCGTCTTTTTCCTCGTAATGGAGAACGAACTCATCTTTGCATTAGCAAAGAAAGCCTGCCACAAATAAACAATACTCAACATATCGCTCGGCCTAAAATTGGAAAATTTCCAAGAAGTTACACCATTCAAAATATCCCCTAATTTCACACGTCATCACTTCTCATTCTTTGAAACAAACTCTATTTTCAATTTTAGACCATCTACAAATTCCACTCCTCGAAAATTAAACTTTCTAGGCTATCAAAGATTGTATACGCTACCGATGGCTACGACTTGATTATGCGCCGCCGTGTGTGAGGGCGGCTATGTGCCGCCGCTATCAACATCATAGTTTCTAGCACAGCAGGATCAAGGAATAACCTTGTCATCAATGTGAACTCTACCGTATCTAATATTTAAACCCATTCTCAAAGCATCAGAAGAAACAAAGACAATAAAAAAACATTCGACAAATGTCAGAAAATCCCTAAAACACGGTGTCCCCATTCTCAATCTCAAGTGAGCCACAGAAACAAACATCAACCTAATAGATTATCCATCTAACCTAATCTTATAAAGTAAATCCAATAAAAAACGAAAAAACCCCAAGATTTGAAAAAAAATGAATGAACACAAAATCTACACCAACATAGCCATAGTTATAGCAATCTAATAGCCCTGACAGGACAAAATGAAGAACAAAAGTAAGAAGGGAAATTCAAACCTCCTCAAAAAGTGAGTGAATGAGGAGAGGAGCAGCTAAGACTACAAGGAGTGAACGAAGAATGCAATTGTGCAATGTGTACTAAAACGAAGGGAGCAAAAAAATGTGACTAATATGATAATAAAAATTAATTATAATAACAAAAAAAATACATTTATGCAAATATAGAAGTCAGTAGGAACGCATTAATGAATTTACGTCTTTCCTAATGACCCTCCGAATTTCACACGTCATCTCTTCTCATTGGTTAAAACAATCTCTAAATTTCAATTTTACAATACCTACAAACTTCACTCACTTCTCAATAAAATGAATTGAATAATTAAAAACACCCTAAAAACAACATAAAAAATAGACATTGAACAAATGTTTGGTTGGTCTCAAGCAGAATTGGTTTTGCCTCCAAAATGGATTTTTACACAAAAATTTATTGTTGAACTAAGTTTTGGGCGGAATGAATTGACTCAAGATCAATTCATTTCATTGCTGAGCCAAACACAGTGTTCACATTCCCAATCTCAAGTAAATCTAAAAACAGTCTTAAAAAAAACCGAAAGAGTGAAAGGCACAAGAATCTAATGAGAAGTAAGAAAGGAAATCCAAACCTCTCTCCTCCCCCAAAGAGTGGAGTAGCTTCAGGTACAAAGAATGCGATTGTGCAATGAACAATAGTTGTCTGAAATCAACAATAACAAAAATATAATAATCGTGATTAAGTAATTAACGAAAATCGAAACCTGTATTAGGGGTTTAATTAGTGAATGAAAGAAAGAGTGAAGGTAACCTCTGAATTGAGTAGTTAGTTAGTCGAACGGAACGGAAAGAAGTCGAGACGTCGTCGTCGTCGTCGGAAGGATGGGATGCGCAGTTGGTTGTGTCCAGTTCTAGTTTGGTTTCAATCAAGGGCAGGAAGAAGAAGAGGGTATTTCTTCTACTTTTTTCTTTTCTTTATTTCTTATGAAAACAAAACAGGGTTTCTACATTTGACATATTGTTTACCACATCACTTTATTATTTTTATTTTTCACAAAAAAGAAAAATATATGTTGAAACATCAATTAATTAATAAAATAAAATAAATTATGTGTTGTTAATTTATTAAATGACGTATCAACACATCATATATAATATTAAACTTTCCCTAAAAAAATATATAATATAAAACTTTGTTACAGTGGATTTCGAAAAGGCCTATGATTCGGTGGATTTAAAATATTTGGACACAGTTATGCAGAAAATGAATTTTCCGACTCTTTGGAGGAAGTGGATGTCTGAATGTGTCGGAATGGCTACGACTTCGATGTTGGTCAATGGGTGCCCTACGGATCCTATGGAACGTGGACTTCGTCAGGGTGATCCTCTTTCTCCAATCCTTTTCTTGTTGGCTGTCGAGGGTTTTAATGTCCTCATATTGTCGTTATTGGAGGCGGGGTTGTTTCCTGGCTATTGTGTGGGGTGTGACACTGACTTGTGTCTGTCACATCTCCATCTGGCTGACGACACTTTGATAATTGGTGAAAAGAGTTGGTCGAATGTGCGCTCTATGCAGGTTGTTTTGATGATTTTCGAACAAGTGTCTGGCCTAAAGGTTAATTTTCACAAAAGTATGCTGACAGGAGTTAATGTGTCAGACTCTTGGTTGCATGAGGCTGCTATGGTTTTGAATTATTGTGTGGGAGCCTTTGCCTTTGTGTATTTGGGGTTGCCTATAGGAGGGGATCCGCAAAGGCTGGGCTTTTTGAGACCAATTTTAAACATTATTATTTCTAGATTGTCGAATTAGAAAAACAAATTTCTTTTGATTGGTGGTCGTCTGATTCTCCTGAATTATGTCATGTCGTCTCTTCCGATTTACTTTCTTTCCTTCTTCAAGACACCCACAAGTATAATTTCTTCTATTGAATCTTTATTTTAAAAAAAATATTGGGGTGGGGG
>Ga0228710_1007302_pt1 | contig 16378 bp, 8 predicted proteins | sample MedpolnodulmetaG_FD_177995 | JGI IMG/M metagenome (GOLD analysis project Ga0228710, IMG submission 177995) | Root nodule microbial communities from Medicago polymorpha collected in Santa Monica, California, United States - pink nodules | ecosystem: Host-associated > Plants > Roots > Nodule... | reverse complement strand
GTTTAATTTTAATTTATTATTCCAAAACAACAAAAACATTCAAATAACAAAAATCACAAAAATATTTTCATGATAAACCTTGATTTTCAATCAAGAGATCCCATTTTTATTTTATTTTCTTAATCAAATTTTAATCAATTTAATTATATCTTGAGTCTATTTTCTTTCAAATTAAAAAGTAGAAACCAACTCTTATTTGCCATTTGCCTTTTTATTTTAAAACCTTTTTCACAAAAACTAATAAAAAACACAAAACCAATCAAACATCAATTTCTACCCCGAACTACGAGGTTTTGATCCCTCACGGGTACGTAGGCAAAAAGACACTCGTCCTTCCATATGAATAAAAAAAATGTAAATAAAAATCTTCCCCTTTTCTTTTAATTAATCACTACTTCTTTAAATTCCATTTTTAAAACAAGCGAGTTTATACCACAAAAGTTAAAATAAAATCAAGAGGTTCTCGTAGAGTACTACGAATATTTAGGGTGCTAATACCTTCCTTAAATATAACCAACCCCCGAACCCTTAATCTCTAAAAATGTGGTATTTGAACCTTTTTCCACTTTCTTTTAAAAAAATTGATAGTTCCGTCGTGAAATAAAAAGTGAGTCAAAGCTAACCAAATAGCTATGACCTCCAAAAAATAACGCGACATCAAGATACTTGATGTCCAAGTTAGAGATACTTGAGGCCCAAGATAATATCATTGTATAAATACACATTAGAGCATAATGAAACACTCATGAGAATGAATTCTATTATGGTATAAGAAAGCTTCGGTACTGATTTATAATCCTAGTATCGGTCCCCCCTAATCCTAATTTCTCAATCGAAGCTCTTTTCTCTTAACCCTTCTATTTCTTTGTTTACGATTTTCGGTTACAATTCTTTTTCTTATATATTATCCCCTTATTGTTTCTCTCTCCAAACAATTTTGAATCATCATGTCTGAAGTTACATCACCCGAAACCACCATCACCACCACCACCAATCACCCATCATTTCTCCCTTGCCAACTAACCCTACCAATGCATTACAAGATCATAACCGGAAAATGGCCATGAAAAACGAATATGATGCTCTTATTGAAAATAAGACGTAGGATTTAGTACCACGTCCAGCTAATGCTAATATCATTCGTAGTTTGTGGATTTTCAGGCATAAGAAAAAATCAGATGGTTCCTTTGAAAGATACAAAGCTCGCCTAGTCGGAAATGGTTCTAATCAACAAACTGGTGTCGATTGTGGAGACACTTTTAGTCCGGTGGTAAAACCAGCAACTATACAAACAGTCCTCAGTGTCGCTATTTCAAAATCATGGTGTCTACATCAATTGGATGTCAAGAATGCATTCTTACATAGTAACATTAATGAAACTGTTTATATGCATCAACCTCCTAGCTTTTGTGATCCTCACCATCCTGATTATGTCTGTCTTCTAAAGAAGTCACTATATGGCCTTAAACAAGCCCCTCGTGCATGGTACCAACGCTTCACTAAATTTGTTGCGACATTGGGCTTCTCACATAGTGCATGTGACCATTTTTTGTTCATCTATCACAATGGAAATGACATAGCATACATTCTCTTATATGTTGATGACATCATCGTTACTGCTTCATCCGATACTCTTCATCAGTACATCATGTCTCACCTTAGTTGTGAATTTGCTATGAAAGATTTAGGCCCTATCAGTTATTTTATGGGTATCTCAGTTACTAGACATTCAAGTGCTCTCTTTCTCGCTCAACATAAATATGTCGAAGAGATAACTGAGAGAGCTTCCATGTCATCTTGCAAACCAGTCTCTACCCCCGTAGACACTAAAGCAAACTCAGTGGCCTCTTAGGTAACCCCTATCATAATTCATCCGAATATCAGAGTCTTGCAGGTGCATTGCAATATTTAACTTTCACACGACCTAATATCGCATATGCTGTCCAACAAGCGTGTCTATTTATGCATGATCCTCGCACGCAACATATGACTGCCTTGAAGCAAATTATTAGGTACATTAAGGGTACCATTCACCATGGACTACACCTATCTCATTCCCCAGTTGATACCCTCATCACTTATACAGATGCTAATTGGGGAGGGTGCCCAGATACGCGAAGATCTATATCTGGATATTGTGTATACCTTGGAAATAATTTGATCTCTTGGTTTGCAAAACGACAATCAATTTTATCCCGCTCTAGTGCTGAAGCAGAGTATCGAGGTGTTGCTAATGTTGTTGCTGAATCTTGATGGCTTCGAAACTTATTATTAGAACTCATGTGTCCGATCATCAAAGTTAGTCTTGTCTACTGTGACAACGTTAGTGATGTTTACTTGTCAGGTAATCCTATCCAACATCAACGCACAAAACATATTGAAATGGATATCCATTTTGTGCGTGAAAAGGTTGCTAAACGTCAAGTACGTGTTCTACATGTCTCATCTCGCTATCAAATAGCTGGCATTTTTACCAAGGGCCTTCCGCTGTAATTATTTGATGATTTCAGAGATAGTCTCAACATCCGTCAACCTCCCGTTTCGACTACGGGGCGTATTAGAATATAAAATATTCATTGTATAAATTATTAATATATTGTATATTAGTTAGAGATAATTGATGCAGAAGTTAGATATACTTGATGCCCAAGTTAGAGATACTTGAGGTCCAAGACAATATCATTGTATAAATACACATTAGAGCATAATGAAACACTCACGAGAATGAATTTTATTGATTTTCATTTAAAATTGTGGTATCGATTTGTTCTCATTCGGTTTTGCATTAAGATAAGATTGCAATTATGTAGTACCAAACCTACAAAATGAGATAGTACATCAACCTGCAGAAATAATTTAACTACTAATGTTTAATAAACAAGGAAGCATACCAAGTGAGAGGGATTGTTTATGTTAATAATCCAATTAAGAATTATTAGCATTAAAATAGAAAGTCATGTGAACAATGTGGGGTTTGTCAAGTGAGAATAACTTGCACTCATTAGGAGGATATGAAGAAACTTGGGATTAAATTCTAGTGGAGTTACCCACATAAGAAAATTGAGTACTAAGAGATAAAATCGTGTTCGAGAATAGTCAAATATGTGAAATTATTAGGGGTAAAACAGTCTTCTGAAGATATCTCTTAAACGCTTGGGCATGTATCTACCAGACGTATATATTAGAGATAAAAACAGAATTTTGGGGGTCCAGCAGATATTGAGGGATCTAAGAAGAAATCCTCTACTTCTATCATGATGCCCAACAAACAAGCAACTAAAATGCCCAATTGTGGAATTGAAGGAAGTGTCGGGTCGAGTCCGAACCAAACCCATTTCCAAGAAATTAATTAATTAGTTTAAAATGACGAAAACATCCCTTGAATACCGTTTCTTTATTCTCTTTCTTACTTACCAGGCTGTCTGAATCGTAACGGCTAGTTACACGGGACTTTAAAATTCTTAGAACAATCTAATCTTGTCATTACAACAACAACACTGTGTTACTGTAACGCTCTTCTCTTGTTATCAAAATATAATGTCAGAAAACCGATTCTTGCCGATAATTGAAGAAGAGGAAATAGAAATTGATGATGATTTCTACGAGAAGATCGAAGCACCTAAGTTCGTCGACCTCACTAAACCTGATAAACGCCGTCCTGATGATGACCGTCACTGGTTCTGCGCACGCTTTGGTAATTTTTATTTTATTTTTCATCTATGAAACATTGACACAGACACCGGACACAATAGTGACATGTCTCCGTGTCAAACATAGACTTATGTCTGACATTGGATATGTCTTCCATCAAAAGTGTCGGTGTAGTGTTGTAGATGTTTTCATTTTGAAATCGCATTTCTTTAGCTACACTTTAAACCTTGTTGTTGATAATTGGTACTTAATTCTCAGGGTGTGACCAAAAGCATGAGGAAGAGTTTGATTCTGAAGCAATTTACAAGAATTTTGTTCTTCGGGTATGTTCTAGACTTATAGATTTATTGATTTTGGTCGTAAAAAGGATTTATTAGTAATGTGTAATGTGTAAGTATTTCTCAAATTTGCGTTGGATTTTCAGGTTATGGCAGCTAGAAGTCCCAATGTTCGGCTTAGAAAAGCGTTGAATCGAAGAGATAGAGAAGCGAGGTAGCCAACTATTGAAACTCTTGTTTTGTGAAAAGATTTTTCATACTATTTATTAGTATAGTAGGTAGAATTGCGGTTTTGAAAATGGTTTTCAAATGCAATATGGGTCATGTCCGGATAAACAGCTTAAATAAGCTCTTATAGCTTAAGTGCTTGTCATATAAGTGCTTAGGTATAAGCTATTTTTATAATAGAAGATAAGATAAAGTCGAATTGGTTTTGGTTAAGTTATAAGCTGTTTGCATAAGTCATTATGAAGAGCTTATGACCATGTCATAAGCTGTTTCTGTAAGCTCTCACAAAACATGATCACAGGTGCTTAGGCAGGTTCATCAGGTCAAATAAGTCAATTAAAACCTGCCTCTAGTCATAGGTTTTTAGTGTCTATGTAACCTCAACACATATTTGACCGCGACTCTCCACAGTATCAAGAATCCTGATGTGATTGGACTTAAAATCTTGTGTAGTAGAGCTTTTCAAGTGACACGGTTTGTCAATGTTGTTGTTTTTCAGTTCAAATTTGAAGTGCCCCAATACAGCTCCTGCAAAGCCAAGAATGTCAAGAATGGCCTTCCTTTCCTCCTTGTCGCACAAGGTAACTGAGAATAAGGTGAAAATTGTCAAACCTCTTTCAAAGATTGCTGCAACCCCAAAAGCCAAGGTGAAGCAATCACCCTCCGTGAGTAAGGCTTTGACCACTCCAAGGAATCAAAAGAAGGTTTCTAATTTGGAACAGTTTAGAAGTGTTCAGAACAAGAAATCATTGACTGTTGCTGTGTCAAAGCCTAAGAGCAGGGTAGTGGCCAAGGCATTGGTTTTTAACTCACCAAAGAAGGTGGCTGGGACGAAGAGTTCTGTGGAATTGAAAACATCCATGAAAGCATTGTGTTCTGCAATGAAGAAGCTTGAATTTAATGGAGTGAAGAAGAATGGAGAAGGATGTAACGACTCATTGCCAGTGGCTTCCTGTAGAAAGGTTCAATTTAAGGGACGAGAGGTTAAAAGCCGTGTGTTTGATTCATTGTATTCTAGTAATCGAAACGAACCAGAAAATAACACTCTTAAAAGTCTAAAAGAGAAGAAAGCGAAAGCTATGGAGAAACGCCATGTTCCCGTGCCACATGAAAGTGACTCTAGTGAGATGGAGATGGAAGAAAAATCAAGGAGTGACTCTCTAGAAAGAGGAGAGAGTTCAGTTCTAACTTTGTCAGAAGCTTCTAGAGATGATATTACCTCACTGTCAAGTTCTAAAGAAGAAGAGAAGAGCTCAGTTCTAACTCTGTCACAAGCTTCTGGAGATGATGTTACCTCACTGTCAAGTTCAAACGAAGAAGAGAAGAGTTCAGTTCTAACTCTGTCAGAAGTTTCTAGAGATGATATTACCTCACTGTCAAGTTCGAATGGCGAAGAGAAGAAAACTATTGAAGAGAGTGAAAATGAAGAAAAAAGGGTCACAGTCTCTCACAAGGGAAGAATTCCTGAAGCCACAAAGAGAAAGGCTGTAGGAAGTTCAATGTCTTCTGATGATAAAGAAAATGAAATTCAACTTAATGAGAATGATGACAAGGAAAACTCTTCAGCGCCTTGTGAGAATATGTAAGTAATTTGATTTGTCTCAAAGTATGTTTTATTCCGGCTCTTTTGTGTTTCTTAAACCACAAGTAATCATTAAAAAATTTGTAGCAGCAGAGATGTGAGCACCATCAATGACGGTTCCAAAAAGAACATTCTTGGAAGCAAGCAGGAGGACGGAAAAACACATAAGGTTTGACCTAGTTTAGAATCTCACTGATGTTGTTTTAACTTCCCACCTACTTCATTGATAATCTTTATGACCTTGAAACAGAAATCTACATCGACAACAACTGGTTCTCAAGTTGTAAAATACAGAAAATTAAAGCCCACAAATCCTAAGCCGTTTAAGTTCAGAACTGATGTAAGTAAGGGCTTCTGTTCGGCTTTTTTAGTTTAGAAGTAAGTTGCAATAATCTAGCCGTTTATGATATATTGTATGCCGCAGGAAAGGGGAATTCTCAAAGAAGCAAAGCTGGAGAAAAAAATCACATCACCCTTGAAAGAAATCAATGCTAAAGATGGCAATGCAATAAAGAAACATAAGAATGTAAGCGATTAAGTTTCATTGTGAACCTCAATCAACCTTTCATTATTTGTTTTTGTATATCTAAAATTCGCTTTTTCTTTTTTCTTCCTTCAGAAGAATGAAACTTGTACAGCACAAAGTGATCAAGACAACTATAGCAGTTGCAGCGAGAATTCCAACCGAACAACTCAACAAAATCAAACTGTAAGTTAGTGCACATAAGGTCCTGCTTATTGCTAAGCACCTGAATTACTGCTTGCTTAATGTGTGTTTTTTAAAGACAGTGGCTGAAACTTCCTCAAAATTTTGTGTAGGGAAACATTCATAGTGACAACAACTACAACAGCAAAGTGCAACTTAAATTATCTGCTAAAATACCTAACAGAAATCCTGGTTCTAAACTTCATAAACATATTGATTTGGATGAAAATTTCAAAAGAAAATCCAAAATGATGCAACGTAATGTTGTGATGCCAAGGTTGGAAATTTAAGAACAAAGCTTCATTTTTTCAATCTATTATGATATGGTCTTTGGAATTGGAAATTTACTAATAAAAGTGTATCTTGCAGTGTTTTGTCAAAGAAGAAAGAAAAAGTAGTTCTTGCAACGGCTTGTAAACTAGGTGCCATTACTGAAAAGCGTTCAGACACTGTAAAACCAAAGGAAATAACAAAGCCACGTAAAATTGATGCATCTTGTTCACAAGGAAGGAGAACTTTGACTGTCCCAAAGGAACCAAAGTTTCATAGTCTCCATGTGCCTAAGAGCTGCACCACCAGGAAACCAACTTAGATATGAATGTAGTGGTGAACGGAGGGTGTTGTTCAATATGATCATTGAATTTTGTTGAGTGGTTTTCGTAAATTGAAGAAAACGATGTGTTTGTTGTTGTAACCTCTAGATAGATGACTTTTTTTTATACTGCTATTCTGTATTAGCTTCATTCATATACGATGTTTGTAATGATAATAACAAGTTCTGTAATTGTGCAAAAAAACAAAAACATTTAATATGGTTGCCTTCTATTTCAATCAAAGAGTAATTTTTTAAGGTTAGTTGATTTCAATACAATCATTAAAACTCAAATGTATTAATGATCCAAACCACCATCACAAAGCTGGGGGATCACAAGCATTGAAATTCTTGTGTATTGATGAAGGCAACTTTAGCAATCGTTGAACTTTGTTGAGTGCGGTTTTGGTAAATTGAAGAAAATGATGTGTTTGTTGTAACCTGCGAGATAGATGACTTTTTTTTTTTAATACTGCTATTAGCTTCAGTTTTGAGTTGTGTAATGATGTGTCAGATTGATGATTCATATACAAGTTTGTAATTGTGCAAAAAAAACATGTAATTTGGCTGCCTATACATCAAAGAGTAATGTTTTACGCTTAGTCTATTTCAACACAATTAAAGCTTGAAGTCATGAATGACCCAAACCACCAGCAAAAAGCTGGGATCACAAGCATTAAACTTCTTGTGCATTTCTGTTGTGACAGTGATGAAGGCAACTTTTGCAAAACATGGGCATCACAATTTATTTCCTTGCAGACATAAGGATGGATCTGATTAGTCTCCAACCAACTGCACCTTTTTTACTTGGTTGTCCAGTCACTTTAGTCCCCTTTATTCTTGATTTTGTTTTTCAATTTCTCATTTGCTGCCACAAGTTCAGCAGCTATGCCTGGTTCATTGGCGGAATGACCTGCATCTGAAACCACCTGTATTTCATAGTATGGTTCAGTAACTTAACCAAGTTTTGCTCAAGATTAACTGGAAACTTTCTTCTTGAAAAGAATAAACAACAAAACCATCATTTGCCATTTAATTAAAAGTAGCACATTTCACTGTAGAACGACTTAAAAATCTGTCTGGAAACTTCAAAGATAATTTAACATAGCATGCAGAAAAATATCGTGAATTTAAGCGAGACTAATGACCAAAAGCAACACTCTCTTCTTACCCGAAAATCTGCTTCTGGCCAAGCTTTATGAAGATCCCAGGCTGACATCATAGGACAGCAAACATCATACCTTCCCTATAAAGTCAAGCATGAAGATCATAAGAGTTTGCATTTTGATGGAATAGGATGGATCAAAAGTGATTTACCTGCACGATTGTGGTGTTGATATGCCTTATTTTATCAACTCCGTCTAACAAGAATGAATCAGATGAAAAGAATCCCTTGTTGACGAAATAGTGGTTTTCAATCCTTGCAAATGCCTGATAGAAAAAATATCTATCATTTGACATCACTCATAAGTCATCATGCAAGTTAAAGAATCTCGATTATAAATTTTGAAGGGAAAGAATTGTAGACTTAATATTTTTAAAAAGGAAGAGAAGAGAAACTCCTATTCTTCCACTTATATGGCGGCTTTGTTTGACAACGCCGATAAACTAACTTATATATCTTATGTGACTGACTTATAAGCTTGTTTGACCAAAATAGAGGAGTTTATTAATGATCTTATCTCAGTAGCTAATGGTTATTTTGGGAAGCTAATTTAAATATCATTTCAGCTTATTACTGAATTATGTTTTCTATCCCTTTTACAATTTGACTTGGGGTTCTGAACAATTAAGCATTAAGATGTAGAAAGAAGTGCAACGCATATGCCTTAAGGGTACAAATCCTGGTTTGTCAATTTATTTTGCTCATTTTAGAGAAGAATAATCTGCAGTTGTCACCACTGCTATTTAGTGTCAACCTAGAGAGATCCTAGAATATTAACTATTTCTTTATAGGGGATAAAAGGTTTTCCGCAAAGACGGCATAATTCAAGACCACATAAAAAAATCACTGTGTACTGCATTTATATGCACTAGAAATCTGTAATATCCATGCCTTAAAATTGTTTTTATCACGCAAAAGAAAATTGTAATATTATTAATTTATATGAATTGCATTCGAACTGCAAACTTTTACAGGCAACACCATACCATTCCCAAGACTGCATATCGGGAAATCGATAGAAATTAGAAATAGAGAGGGGCTTTATGACAGAATTTTAAGAATGATCAGCCAAAATCCATGTAATTCCTAATTTGATAAACTTACCAATGAAAAGTAGTCATCGTCTCCTCTTTTGACCATATCTTCATTTGGAAGAAGATGAGCAGTCATCATTTCCCATTTGGTCCATGCTCTAGCGGCAGCATACTAAGAACGAAGATATAGGTAAGTAATCAACAGAAATATTTTGGCAGGATTTAGAAACTGGAAACAAAAAAAGAAAAATTCAGGACCAGTCCTTTTTACATTTTTAACAAAGAGATTGACCCCTGAATCCCCATCCCCTCAATTAAAAAGAAAAAAATTCATCATGTAAAAATTAAAATGGCAGTAAACTTGTCAATATACACAAGAAAAGCACCCTGATAATCCAGTCAGGTACATTAACAATTTCATATAAAAGCTTGCTATTCGTCAAATCAGATACGAAGACCTATTGGTATTGGTAACTGGTAAGGATAAACTTTTAAACTCGTTCAATTATCTTCAACTATATGTATGATGTTCCTAGAAGTGTTCACGCCAATAGATGTGAGTAATAAATAGCCTTGACACCAAAATAACATTAAAAAAAAAAAAAAGCATTATGACTGTCGGGGGAAAATGAAGAAGGATAGCTCAGAAACCAGACAAAGAGTCACCTGAGTTTTGATATCATCAGAGTTTAATCTCTTCTTATAAGCATCAATGAAACATCCTCTCTCCTTTTCTGGAATAAGATCTCTGAATGGCTCCCAAGCTGAAATGAGAAAAATGCACAAACTATTAACCATTTAAAGTCATGATCTTTTTTAAGATGTAGAAAAGCCATGGATCACAATCAAATCAATTATGTGATTATGCAAAGCTACAATAAAAATACCAAACTAACAACAAAAAAGAATAAAATCAGTTAAGTTATCATAAACAGTGCTTTTTTCTCACATTCCTCATGAAAATAATTTTAGTTCTCACATGCAAAGAAACAGATATAACCTAAAGCTCCAGGCTTATTCTATGTATCAAACAAGTCAAAAATAAACATTTTAAAAGGAAGGCTTATTATGCATGACAATTACTCAAACTTAATTCACTAAACAAACAAATAAAAAATAGTTTAATACCATCAGGGTATATTGCAGCAGCACCACCCTCATAAAACCAATCAATCTCTTTCTTCCTTAAAAGGAAAATTCCCCTGAGGACGATGCCAGTAACCTTGTAACAAAATAATAAAATATATTAAAAGGCGAAAAACATAACATGGAGAAAACTCCTTAATTACAGATTACACATCTTCAATGATACTAATACAACAACAACAGCATATTAAAAGTTAGACACGTGTTTTATATAATGTAAAAGAAGGCAATGAAAATTAAAACATGTTACACACCTTGTCTGGGTGAGATTGGCTGTATGCAAGAGCAAGTGTGCTTCCCCATGATCCACCAAATACCTGTATATTATATTATATTATATTATATTAATCATAAAATCATATACCATTACATAAGAATCTTAAAATGTATGTATGGTGATAAACAACCAGAGGTGAAAGATGACCTGCCATTCTGGAATCTGCAAATGTTCTCTTAATTTTTCAATGTCATAAATAAGGTCCCATGTGGTGTTATGCTCTAAGCAAGCATGGGGTGTGCTTTTCCCCGCACCTCTCTGGTAAAGAGAAAATTAGTAATTCCCAGGAGCTGGAGTCACAGTTATTACACACCACTCTAGAGTTTTGAAACTAACCTGATCAAAAAGTATGATTCGGTAAAATTCAGGATCGAAAAATCTCCTATTGCTTGGGGAAGTTCCCCCTCCAGGGCCTCCATGTAGGAATACAACAGGCTGCCAGGAAAGTGTTATTAAAATTATGAATCAATATTTTTTAGTATATAGAATAAAATGCATAAAATCTAGGGATAAGCGGCCCGAGTAATCCAAGCTAGAGTTCGGTAGGAAGATAAGTAAATTCTGCCCAAAGATTGTTCCAGATGAGATTGTTCTGGCCCAGAATATTTCGGTTTTTCAAATTGGCTCCCATAAAAACATGAGCCACCACAGATGAACTACATATATCAATTCCAATAAAATGGTCAACATAATTTATCATCTTGAATTCTACATGAAGCTTAATGGAACAATTCAACATTACAGTTCATTCACAGCATCAATAAACAATCCACATATAACCATTATATAACAGTGCCTCACATTCCAGTCTTCATCAATCAATATATACACACATAAGCCTACTCCATAGATAAAAATCAAGAAAAGTTTAAAACTTTGTTATTAAAAACTTCAAATGGTTTATAGCCAATTTAGTCTCTGAAATTGTAGGCGTCGGGCAATTCAATCCTTAACATAAATGAAATTTCAAAATGACCCCCCAACGCGTCTATTAATAATTTGAGAAAAATTAATTAACTGAATGCAATCACATGGCTAGTCCCGGTATATGTGGGGACACCAGACACATCTTTGATCAGAAGTGTCGGTGCTGCATAACGGATAATATTGAATTTTAGGTATTTTCAACACTAAATTGACAATTAAATTGACTCTACAAACATACAAGTACTCACATGGCCAGTTGGATTTCCAGATTGCTCCCAGTAGATAGTGTGAAGATCTGAAACCTTCAAAAAACCAGTGGTATAGGGTTCAATATCTGGGTACAAATTTGTGTTAACTGGTGAAATTTCATCCTTCTGTGAAGCCATCAAGGAAGTAGTAGGAGGTAGTGAGTGAATTTGATTATGATGATGATGAATGTTTTGCACACCAAAAACCAAGTTCTTTCTCACTGCATATAGAAATAAAATAATCAGAAGAAAGAGATTAGATGAATGAATCCAAACAAAGCCTTAGAGAGGAGGAAGTTACCTGAAGAAGAAGTGGTTTGGTGAGAGAATTGTAGTAGTTGTTGTGAAGTTGAAACTGAATATGTCCTGTAAGTTGTTGAGAATGGAAGTGTACCCAAACCAAAACCCAACTTCATTCTTTGTTATTAACGTTTTTTCTATTGCATATTGCATTTTAGTTTTGGGTTTGTTAGTGCCAACGTAAATTTCACATGTTTCTACCGTCCTTCTTTGTAAATTTTTAATTTTTTTATCATACCTCTTTGTTCTTTTGTTCTTTCAATTTTCAAATGTTTCTACCGTCTTCTTTGTAAATTTTTATTTTTTATTATACGATCATTGGGTACTTATTAGGTACCCAACAAGGAGAATCTTTTTCGGGGTCTTATAAGACCCAGAGTCTTATTTAAGATTTTCACTTTTAAGCGGGACTCGCACTCTTTTAATATTAAAAAATTGAAATATAATGATATAAAGTCATTGATAGTGGGTCTCATTTAAAAACTTTGTTTCAGATTTAGGTTGGAGTGATTGAGTGCTTATTAGGTACTAGTATTAAAAAATTATAAATGAGTAATGTGTACACATGAGACCCATTTAAGAACCCAAAAATGGATGTCTCCATTGTGGATGCTCTTGAGTGCATGTTTTGATTTCAAATTTCCAACTAAAATTGATTTTGAATAAATTAATCATGTAAAATTGATTCTAATTAAAAGTGAGTTAGTCGTTAATATTTGGATTAATTCAAGCAGACATAAATTAACTATAGATTTGTGTGTAAAAAAAATAACAAAAAAAAAAAGATTTGTGCCTAAAATCAATTGTAAAGAAAAAACTATAAAATTTATAACTTTAAAGTAAAATCAATTCTAACGCAAAATCAATTCTAATCAAAAGCAATCAAATACATTAGAAGATTCAGTTATCGATTCAATTATTGATGAGAACAATTATCAATTAGATTTTATTTATCTCCAATTGAATTTTAGCGGATCTCTAGATTACTATAGTCTTTTCTTTTTTTTTTAAATTAGCAAAATTTATTAAGTCTATCTAAAGGTTAAAACCAAGAACTTGATCCCTTAATGTCTACGTAGGTTTATTATATTTTCTTCTTAATGTCTACATAGGTTTATTATATTTTCTTTGTTGTTTCATTTGGTATTGTTACATGTGAATTGTTTATCTTTCCATTTTTTCTGGTAGATAGACGATATGACAATTGTTGAAAATTCACACAAAAAAATGAAGAAGATGTGGTTCAAACCTGATTGCAGCGTTCAAACCTGGTTTTCACAATTTTTATAGTTATGATGTAAATTTTAATTTAAAATGATTAGATGTTAAGGGTTGATTTGTTCTGAAATAATGTCCAACCAAAGAGTATTCAAATGTTATTTAATTTTAAAGTTGTTTTTATATAATGATATAGATGTTTCGAAGCATACATTTGGTATTCTAAATGATAAATAAATAATTTGATATGAAAGTAAGGGACCAAATGAAACACAATTTTGATATCATAGGTAAGATATCAAGTTAAAACTTAATGGATGAAAATACACATTTGGGGAAGGAGACCTCGTTAATGGTGACCAGTCAAGTTGTTTGACGAAGGTTAATCATCAGCAAAATGGGTGCATACTTCGCACCAATAATGTAGATGCTAAAAAAAAAATCAGAAGACCACCTTGTTAGATCTTCTTTCATCTCCATAATGTCAAAATCATACCAAGAGATTGGAGTTTGGTATTTGATGATTGCGTGTAGATGACCGACAGATTCACGAAAATAGAAATAATCCAGATTTTTCATATTGTTTTGGCATAGGAATTTACTGAGTAGACAATTTTGTAAAATCAAAAGAAAGACTGTTATCTTCAACAAAATCGGGCCAATAATGCAGTAGCAAAGATATGCTTCATCCCCAAAACCAATGGAGTCGAAAAAGTCTTCAACAGTAATAATGCCAAGATCAAGCCATTTGTTTGCGAGGTAGAGAAGAATACATAACTAAATTGCGTTTTTTGCTTCAAAGTTTCTTCTAATTGCCATATTTTAAAAGATTCACAACATTTGTCAACAACTACCATGAAAAAGTTAAAGGAAACAAATATCATCTTTTGAAAACTAAAATGTCTAGAAGTTTAACATATTTCAGGTTCTAAATCATGATACTCCTTCCATTAACTTTTTCATGTTACTTGTTGATGATTTTCAAGTCTTTCCAGTTAGAAGGAACTTTGAGTCAGAAGAACGCAATTTAGTTAATTATGTATTGTTCTCTAACTCGTGAATGGATTGAACTTAGCATTATTGTTGTTGAAGGCTTTTTCGACTCCATTGGTGTTGGGGATGAAGCATATTTTTGTCGCTGCATTTTCTGACCCAATTTTGTTGAAGATTGGTATTTCTTTTGATTCTCAAAATTTGTTTATTCAGTTGTTTCCTATGCCAAACAATATGAAAAATTGTTTCTATTTTGGTGAATTTGCTGGTCATCTACACGCAGTCATCAAAGGCTAAACTCCAATCTCTTTGGTGTGATTTTGACATTATGGAGATGAAAGAAGATCTAAAAAGACTGCATATAAACACTAAAGTGTATCTATGCCCACTCCATCCGAGTATTGTTACATGTATGCAATCCTTCCTATAAAACTACCATTTGGTAAAAACTCATACACAAGCTAACTAGTATCTTCACCTATGATACTACAACATAGCAGTGGCCAAAAATATGCTCCATCCTTGGTGAAGGATCCATAAATTTTTAATTGTGGGGGCTAAGATTTTATATAATAAATATTTATACAAAATTTGTAGCGATTTGGAAGTGATAAAATAATAACATCATTATTGTTGAGAAAAATACTTGACATTATAAACACTTCACTATTATATTTAAAAAAAAGTATTGTAAAATTTTGCTCATTTTCAACATTATCAAAAATATCTCCCTCTATATGTATATGAAAAAATCGGTCAAAATTTCATCTCAAATGCATTTGAACATTTGATTATGTAAAATTCAACAGAGAAACTCGTTCAAAATTTCATCTCAAATGCATTTGCACATTTGAATATGTAAAATTCATGAGAGAAACTCTTCTTATGGTATAAATTTCCAATTCATGGGAGCAATTTATTATTTTAAGATGGGGCGATAATTAAAATATCAAACACTTCAACACATATAACATAAACATTAGTGGGGCAGTTACCCCCAATATCATGAGTGGATCCGTGAATGTCCAACCCCAAAACCAATGGAGTCGGAAAAAGTAATAATGCCAAGATCAAGCCATTCGTTCGCAAGTTAGAGAAGAATACAATACTAAATTGAGTGCTTCTAATTTATAGTTTCTTCTAATTGACAATTTAAAAAGATTCACAAGAGTTATCAACAACTAACATGAAAAGTTAAAGAAAGTAGTATCATATTTTAAAACCTGAAATCTCTAGAAGTTTCACATGTTTCAGGTTCCAAATGATGATATTGCTTCCCTTAATTGATGACTCTTGTGAATTTTATAAACCGTCGATTAGAAGGAACTTTGAATCAAGAACCTAAGATAGTCGCGTATTCTTCTCTAACTCTTTAATGGACTGACCTTGCCATTATTGCTATTGATGACTTTTCCGACTCCATTGGTTTTGGGATGGAGCATATTTTTGCCACTGCATGGCCTGATATTGTTGAAGATAACGGTTTTTGACATTATGGAAGTCGGGAAATCAATAGAAATTAGAAATAGAGAAGGGCGTTATGACGGAGTTTTAAGAATGATCAGCCACAACTTTTTATCAGCTAAAGTCCATGTAATTCCTCATTTGATAAAATCTCTGAATGATTTTTTTGAAGGAGCACTTTTTATCAGCGACAACAACTTATTAACCACTTAAAGTCATGATTTTTTTAATAAGTAGAAACTAGAAAAACCATATGGATCACAATCAAATCAATTATGAGATTATGCAAATCTACAATAAAAATACCAAACTAACAACAAAAAAGAATAAAATCAGTTAAGTTATCATAATCAATGCTTGTTTCTCACATTCCTTATGAAAATAATTTTAGTTCTCACATGCAAAGAAAGAAACAGATATAACCTAAAGAAGAAGAAGTGGTTTGGGAGAGAGAATGGTAGTTTTGAGATGAAAATTAGGGAGAAAGTTGAAACTGAATATGTAGTAGTAGTGGTTGTTAGTTTTTTTTTTTTTTGACAGATAGTAGTTGCTGTTATTAACGTTTTCTA
>Ga0228710_1007301_pt1 | contig 16378 bp, 9 predicted proteins | sample MedpolnodulmetaG_FD_177995 | JGI IMG/M metagenome (GOLD analysis project Ga0228710, IMG submission 177995) | Root nodule microbial communities from Medicago polymorpha collected in Santa Monica, California, United States - pink nodules | ecosystem: Host-associated > Plants > Roots > Nodule... | reverse complement strand
CTCCAGCACAAGATCTCAACTGTCTCACATCCTCTTTGAAGATGATGTCCTTCTATTTCTAAAGGCTAGAAGCTCCCAAATCAGATTTGTCACTAATTTATTTCATAATTTCAGTAAGGCATCAGGTTTGAAGATTAATATTTCCAAGTCCAGAGCTTTCTATTCTTCAGGTACTCCTCAAAGAAAAATCAATAAGTTTACTTCCATTTCTGGTATCAGAAGCACAAATTCCCTTGATAACTACTTAGGCTTCCCAATCCTCAAAGGGCGACCAAAGAGAAGTGATTTCCATTTCATCATTGAGAAAATGCAGAATAGACTTGCCTCTTGGAAGAATAGACTCCTTAATAAAACAGGTAGAATGACTATAGCTACTTTCGTATCATCCTTCATTCCATCTTACTACTTGCAGATTAATTGGTTGCCACAAAGCATATGTGATAGTATTGATCAGACTACCCGAATTTAACTTGAGAGGGCCAAGTAACAAAGGTGTCCATCTAGTAAATTAGAAGAAGGTCACTAGCCCGAAACACCTTGGTGGATTGGGCATTCAAGAAGATAGAGAAGCCAACACTTGCCTCCCTCGGGAAACTTGTGTGGGACATGGTCCAATATACCAACAAACATTGGGTGAATCTTCTTTTAAATAAATACACAAGCGGGCCAAACATCCTCCATGTAAATGTTCATAACAACAACTCTCCAACCTGGTCATCCATTATTCGAGCCAAAAATATCCTAAAAAACTGATACTCTTGGCGTGCTAGTTCGGGCTCATCATCCTTTTGGTTAAGCAACGGGAGCTCTAATGGTTTCCTTGGTACCCAGGTTCCTTTTGTTGATATTCATGATGTTCATCTCTGTGTTAAAGATGTGATCACCAATAATGGACACCACACTCAAGCACTTTATACCATTCTTCCATCAGCAATTGCAGAATACATCAACAACACTAATATTTACTTTAATGCTTCGATAAAAGACGCATTTATCTGGTCCCATAACAAAAATGGCACTTACTCCACAAAGAGTTGGTACACTTGGCTCCTCTCACTCTCGGAAATAGATTTGGACACTATCACTCATCAATCTTGGACTTAGATTTGGAAGTTGAAAGCTCTAGAAAAATACAAATTCCTTATTTGGCTAGCCTGTCACAATGTTGTCCCTGCTCTATCTTTGTTGCATCACGAATCCTTCCTCCATTGTGTCCATGATTGCAGGTTCTCTACGGTCATCTGGCATAAAATTGGCTTCTCAACCCCCCGAGGTTTTCTCTCCAACTTGCGCTAGAGAATGGATCAGAAATGGCACTAAGGGCTCTCGGTGCAATATCTTCCTTGTCGATCTCCAGTGAGTTTGGAGACATCGTAATTTGATGTTCCTTAACAAGAAGACTTGGTCACTTTTTTGTCTTAATTCTAATACTTTTAGTTCTGCGGAATCCATCACCTTGAGCTTTCAACACGAGAGAATGTTGGAACAAAATGCGTTTAACAAACATTACCCTTAGAGTGGGGGAAATTGTTAGAACAAAGATGTTTAACATATGTCACCCTTAAGGTTTTGATGATAACAAGGTATTAAAAATTGTCAATTGGATATGCTAATATTTGTTCAAGTGTACAGGACCATAGACAAAATTTTATATCTTTAAAAGGTTTTGAAAGAACAAAAGAAAGCAAAAGAATCAACAAAAAGGAAGCTTGAAGCATCTGAAGAATAGTGCTCCTGAAGGTCAAAGTGCTCCTGAAGTGATGACGTCATCAGAAGCAAGATCACCAGAAGCTAAAGTTCATCAAGAGTTGAAGAACTTAAAGTTTTAAAAGCTGGAATCTCATTTAATCTTGCCTAAGAGTTGCTAAAGACGTAAAGAAGTGTAACAACGACCTTGAGATGGAATTTGAAAGCTTTGGATGCTTACTCCATCAAGAGCGTTGAAAAAGGACAAATGTACAAACTGTACAACCACCTTCTCCACTACTTTGGTCGTGCTTTGCAACAAGATAAGGATAACAGCTCTGCCTGCAGAAATGTTCCTTCATACAAGGAATGGATTTGAAATTGATCCTTCATAGGACAATAACCATATCAGGCGAAAGATCATTGGTGATCAACAAGCTTCAAACGACTCTTTTATGCATGTGTGCTGGCAATTCTCCAACGTCTCTTTCACACCACTATATAAAGGAGTGAAGATATTCTAGTTGAAAGAGATAATACAACATACAGACAAGAAAGCAATACACACGCATACAAAAACTAGACTCTCTAATCATTTCAAAGTTTATACTCTGTTTTGTTTGCATTTCAAAGTTACTTAGAATTTCTTAAGCAAAGTCCATATTTTAGAAATTCTATAGTCTCAAGAGTCTGTAATTGATTTGTATTGTGAACACCACTGATTGTATAGCAAGTGTTCAAACTCAAACAATTTTATGTGTAAATCTGATTGATTGTAAGTCTCTTGCTTGTGTGCTTGAGCATAGGAAATCTCTTGCTTGTGTGCTTGAGCATAGGAAATCTCTTGCTTGTGTGCTTGAGTACTTGTAATTTGAGATTACATTGTTAGTGAAATCTCCTTGGAAGTGCAAGGGGGACAGGACTACTTCCGATTTGTGGAAGGAACCTGTATAATTGCTTTGTGTCTTTCTTCTCTCTCTCTTACTCTGTTTTTATCCGCTGCACATTTAGTCTCTGATCACTACTTCAGAAGCTGATTGTTATCTGTTTCTGAACTGTGACATCAGTAGGAGAAACGAAGAAAAAGCTAACACAATTCAACCCCCCCTTCTTGTGTTTTTCTCACCTTCAGAGAAGTGTTGCTCACACAAATCGGCTACTTAAATGGAATAACAACAATCATATTTGTTCCATTCTCAATGTTGATGGGAGCTGCAATGGGTTCCAATTTGAGCAGGTTTTGGTGGTGTACTTCGTAATAGTGCATGCATGTATCTCACAAGATTTTCAAGATTGATGGTGGTGTACTTCAAATGACATATTGCAAGTAGAGCTCACAACTATTCACCGCGGCCACCATACGAATATCGACATGGGAATTGAAGAGTTGGTTTGCTACTCAGACTCCCTTCTCTCAATCAATCTCATCTTGGGTCACACGCTGCAGTACCACATCTACGATGTTCTTGTCTAGGACATCAAAGACCTTCTGGCTATGTCTATCATACATTCTGAAAAGGAAACTAGAGTGTCGACTTCATGGCAAAATTAGGAGCTTCCACAAATGATCTATTTGTCATCCATTCTTCTTCATCGGTCGACCTCATTCCTCTTCTCAGGATGGCTTCAATGGGAATTTTATGCCCAAGGCTTTAAATTCAAGCATAGGTTCTGGAAGAACAAATGAGAGCAAAGGAATCAACAAGAAGGAAGCTTGTGCTGCAAGAAAGAGGTTCTGAAGACAAGCGGTTCTGAAGAAGCTGACGTCATCAGAAACACCTCTTCATAAGCAGTTCACTAGAAGCTGACATCATCAGAGGTTCTGAAGATCATCAGAAGCTGAAAGACTGAAGTTTTTCAAATGTTGTTCAAATGATGATTTAATCACGCATATCATTAGAGAAGACTAGAAACATGAAGCAACGACTAATTCAAAAGGATTTGAAGGCTTTAGATGCTTATACTTTGGAGAACGTTAAAAAAGGACAATTGTACGAAGTGTACAACCACTATCTCCACTACTCTGTTTTTGTGTCTGCTAGTACAAGAACAACAGCTGTGCCTACACTGGTTTTCCTCCATACTTGGAATGGATTTGAAATTGATCCTTCATAGGACAATAACCAAATTAGGCAACAGATCATTGGTGATTTGGTCAAGCTTCAAACAACTCTTTTTTGATGTGCTGGCATTATACAACGTTTCTTCACACCTCTATATAAAGGAGTGAAGACATAGAGAATTGTAAGACTCATACAACAAATTACAAGTGCCAAAACTCTGTTGAAATTTCTCCTCATCAAAGTTCACTTAGAATTTCTTAACAACTTTCATATCTTTGAAATTCTAGAGTATTAAAGAGTCTGTATCTGATTTGTATTGTAAACACCACTGATTGTATATCAAGTGTTCAACCTCAAACAAATTTCTTTGTAATTCTATTTGAATAGAAGTCTCTTGCAGTTGTGCTTGAGCATAGGAAGTCTCTTGATTTAGTTCTTGAGCATAGGAAGTCTCTTGATTAAGTTCTTGAGCATAGGAAATCTGTTGCAGTTGTGCTTGAGTAGTTTAAAGTCTCTTCCTAGTTTTAGCAGTGGGCAATTGTAATCAGATATTACATTTTAGTGAACTCTCCTTGGAAGTGCAAGGGGGACATGACTACATCCGGTTTGTGGAAGGAACCTGTATAATTGCTTTGTGTCTTTCTTCTCTCTCTCTGTTTTATCCGCTGCATTTAGATTATGGACATCACTTCAGAAGCTGAATTCTATCTGCTTCTTAACAAGGACTTCAGTAGGAGAAAACGAAGAAAAAGCTTACACAATTCAATCCCCCCTTCTTGTGTTTTTCTCACCTTCACTTTGTCATCTTCTTTCTACTGAAAATCTGCAACTAGCTTAATTTCCCAAACAAAATGATTATGCAAAATGCAATTCTGAACCATAAAGAGCTTATCCCAAAAACACTTTTATGCTTTTGCTTAAAACGCGATTTTGCACATTGATTCTGAATCACAATTGTGCAAAACATGACATAAAATTGCATCTGAACAAAATCGCGCTTCTGGAATCTGCTTTGAACAAACGCGATTTTGAAAATGACAAACAAAATCTGCAATTGCAAATCTCCTCAGAAAATATGGAACATGAATTGTATTCCCCAAAAGCGCTTCTCCAAAAGTGCTTCCTTAAGGAAGAATAAAAAAAGGGAAATGCACTTTTACCAAAACAACTTATTGGAAATACTTTTTTACCAAAACACAATATTCCAAAAATGTGATTGTGCTCAAATTCTCCCTTGTCTAAACACACTTTCTTGATTATGATTGAATCTAAAAAGGAGGTAGAAAGAATATCCTGAACTGGAAAAATATCGCATGAAGGTGGATGATGAGCGCATCAGAGAGTTATGTCAGAAAACCGTTTCTTCCCTCTGTCCCATGGTATCCACCATAACCAATCGATGACAAAGCTTGTGTACATTAAAAACGAAATTGAAAAAGAACTTGACAGAAAAGAGGGCAAACAACCGCAATAATTTCCACCAAGATCAAAATCGATGATATATTCGTCATGTAACTGAAAGTACTGAAGCTTGTTGTTGACTATGATTAGATCTTGTTCCTGTTTTCCGACAAAGAAGAAATTAACGCCGTAAATAGGTCCAGAGCCTGACAGAACGAAATCGGTGACGACACTCTTCGAGTTCTTGATCGCTACTTCATAAACGGTGAACTCAGATTTTCGATTGTTTAGTTTTGCAGAGTTAACAGAGGCGTGAAACAACAAATCAAGATGATGTGAATTATTGTTTTCCTCCGAAGCATCAAATACAGAGTTGCGATCACTACAACAACGTGAATGAGGGAGAAAGCAAGGAATTTCTCCAATCTTGATGGTAAATCCATCAACTGTTGGTTGAAACGAAGCAATCCTCGGTTTAGGAACAGAAGTGGAAACTGAATCACCGAAAGTACCGAAAACGAAGTAATCTTGTGAATTGCAAGAACACAAAGATTCTGATGCAGAAGCTTCAAGATTTTCATCACCAACAAAATCCTCTTCATCACCAACATAATCCTCTTCATCATCTTTACGATCACTATATGTGCAACGGTATCGCTCTGATACCATGTCAGAAACGACAGGATCGAAGAGATGAAGATGAAGTTCATAGGAGAAGTAGGCTTGATAGGTAGAAACAAAGGAACAATCCTTGTAATTCATATTGAATTAGAATGAAAAAGATAACAAGAGAGTACAATAGTGAGAGTTATTGAAATTCTGGCACGCTAGCTTCCTGATGTTTTATGCGATGTTTCAACACTGAGACACATGTGGAATGTTAAGTTTAATGTTTCAACATCGAGCTAACGACAAACATACAGAATAAGGAAAATATAAATGATAGAAACGTAAATGGCACAGGTTATTTGTTAACCTAGTTCGGTGACAAACACACCTACTCTAGTGGCTACCAAGCCAGGAAGGAAATCTACTAGCGTAGTCCTAGTTCTAAGTTCTCAGCAAACTCCAAGTTTACAACTTATCACCTAGATACTACCTGTATTGACTTCAATATTGTCACATCCTTAGGAGATAAACACAACGTTGATTCTGGTCAAACAAAACGCGTCTTGGCCAACAAGTAAACAGACGTGGATTCCTTAAATAAATAAAGCGCATTAATTAAAGCGCGAAATCAGGACACACTTAAGACATGCCCACATGTTGAAACATTGTATCCAACAATCTCCCCCTTTGGCAAATTTTTGGCTAAAACAATCTGAGGCCATACAGACAAAGTAGAGAGATACCACACATCCATTTCTTCAATCAACAAGAGCACACAACCATGAAGAAAGGTAACATGTCATACAGATAAACTAAAGAGATGCCACACATATAATTCTTTAGTCAACAACATAATCATACAGACATGAAAAAATATAACACAACACCAAATAAACACTTCCATATCTTCAAAAAAAACTTCAAATGGAACATAGTAGATAAGAAAATTGTGGAGTATCACTAAAGACTATCAGAGGCATGCAGCAGCAGAAACAGAAAACAACTTTGCTTCACAGATAAAACAAAACCAGAATGGGAAAAATAAATTCCCACACACATATGCAAAAGAGACCTGGATGTTTCAACATTTAGCAACACATCCTGCCATAGAACATATCACACACGAAGGCATAAGAGTATCACACTTCATAGTATCACTCCCCCTCAAAGAGTCAACCCAGGAGTGAGTGCCAATTTTTTTTTTTTACTACTCCCCTTAAATGTATGCATGCATGGGAACATAAATAACTTCATAGGCAGTCAAACAAATGAAAACAGATATCTCAACATCAACATATTAAATAACTACTACCAAAACTCTACTGCATCTAACTACTCCCCCTTTTAGCCACAAATTAAGCCAAAACTGATCCTTCATGCATTAATAAAAAGAGAGTATCAAAAGAAAAGTAGATTTCAAAATACCATAGGAAATTACAGACCAAAGCACACCAGGTCCAAAGGGGAACAAAGAAACCAAATCCAGAAATTGCAAGCAAAAAGAAAAATAATAATCTAATACATCAAGAAGCATCATAACTGCGGTCAATAGCTTCCTCCACATTATCATTATCAGGAACCATCTTACTTTGGGATTTTTCATTAGGGTTTTGCAAGCGTTCAACATACAACCTTGACATGGAATGAGGCTTATAGACGTTATGCATAGACATAACAAGGTTGCCAGACTTAATCAAAACATGTGGAACACCAATCGACGTAGAGAAACTCACAGAAGAACTTACATTTGGAGTTTTCCTCTTTCTTGCATTAGGAGTTTTGGGGTTCCATTCTTTCTTAGCTTGAACAATCTTACCATTGGCCTTTGGTTGAACATGAGGCTAAGGATATCCATACAATTTATAACAGTACGACCTTATGTGACCACATCTACCACAATTGTGACATCTCAAAGGGCGAGATATCCCCTTGCTCTTAGAACTCTGATGTTCCTTCGGATGTTGCGACATTGGTTTACTCATAGTGGTATCATATGTTCCTACAACAGGGAAAAATTTCTTATCTTGGTTTTGTTGTTGCTTGTTTAGTGCTCTATAATCAAAGCCTATGGCTTTTGGTTTCCCTTGATTTTGGCCTTCTAATATTTCTTCCAGCAAGTCAATACCTGTGTTCATCATTCTAACCTGCTTCTTTAAGTGCTCAAGTTGGGAGTTTAGTTGAGTTACCTTATCATTGAGATCAAAGATTTTTGGTAAATGATCACTTCTTTCAGCATGCAGTAGACTGATAGTCTTCTTCTGCTTCTCTAGTAACTCACATACTTCTACACTTCTGGTATATAGTTCTTTGTAAGAGGCAGCTAGCTCTTGATAAGTTAATTCCCCATCACATGATTCAGTTTCATACATGCATCAACCAGTTAAGTAGTGACATGCTTAGCAGATTCATTCTCCATTTCTCCTTCAGAGTCATCTTCATCAGACTATGAAACAACCAAGCTTTTCTTCTGTCTCTTGAGATATGTGGCACTAATGTGACCATATCCTTTACATTCATGACAATGGACTCCCTTGGATTGATTGCTCTTCTCATCAGTTCTTGTTTTCTTCAAATCATTTTGTTGCTTACTAACGTCGAACCTAATGTTCTGACCATTTGGCTTGGGTCTCCTGTCAACTCGTTTCAGAATCTTGTTAAACTGTCTTCCAAGTGACACAATAGTCTCTGACAAGCTTTCATCATCATCAAGATCTCCTTGTGACTCCTCAGCATCAACATTTGAAACAAGAGCAATGCTTTTGCCTTTCTTTTCAGTCTTGTTACTGACAACTATTTCAAAGTTCTGAAGTGATCCTATTAGCTAATTAACCTTCATAATGGAGATGTCTTGGGCTTCTTCAAATGCAGTCACCTTCATATCAAATCTCTTAGGTAGAGATATGAGAATCTTTCTTACGAGCTTTTCATCAGACATTTTTTCCTCAAGTGAGTCAAAGGAGTTAGCAATGTCAAAGACATTCATGTGAAAATCATGTATGTTCTCATCCTCCTTCATTTTTAGATTTTCAAACTTAGTAGTAAGAAGTTGAAGCTTTGATATTTTCACTTTAGATGTACCTTCGTGTGTAGTTTTGAGAATTTCCCAAGCATCGTTAGCCACGGTGCATTGCTTGATCAGTCTGAACATGTTCTTGTCCACTCCATGGAATAAAGCGTTCAATGTCTTGGAGTTTCCAAGAGCTAATTCATCTTCTTCCTTGGACCACTCTTCTTCTGGTTTCAGATCAGCTGTCTTGTTTCCATCTTTGTCAAGCACAACAGGATGTTTCCAACTCTTCAGAACTGCTTTCCAGGTCCTACTATCTATTGATTTAAGGAAAGCACTCATGCGAGATTTCCAATAGTCATAGTTGAAACCATCCAACAGAGGTGGTTTGTTCACAAATCCTCCTTCCTTGTCCATTATGCCAGAAGGTAACTTCCTTGGAACTCACCCTAAAACAGGCAGAAACAAAGGATCGAAGAGATGAAGATGAAGTTCATAGGAGAAGTAGGCTTGATAGGTAGAAACAAAGGAATAATCCTTGTAATTCATATTGAATTAGAATGAAAAAGATAACAAGAGAGTACAATAGGGAGAGTTATTGAAATTTTGGCACGCTAGCTTCCTGATGTTTTATGTGATGTTTCAACACCGAGACACAGGTGGTATGTTGAGTTTAATGTTTCAACATCAAGCTAATGTAAACATATAAAACAAGGAAAATATAAATGACAGAAACGTAAATGGCACAGGTTATTTGTTAACCCAGTTCGATGAAAAACACACCTACTCTGGGGGCTACCAAGCTAGGAAGGAAATTCACTAGTGTAGTCCTAGTTCTAAGTTCTCAGCAAGATCCAAGTTTACAACTTATCACCTAGATACTACCATGACTTCAACCTAGGAACTCCTAGACCTGAGATCTCATCTCACTTCCACTCAATCACACACCCTGTGATTATATGAATACAAACAATATGATGAAGACACCTTCAAACACAAACTAACTCCGTACTTCAAAGCTTAGGAGTAGTATACAATATTACAACTCAATAAAACACAGTCCTAAACTTGCATCAAGGTGATACAAGAAAGGCTCACAATTCACAGAGACTCAAAACCCTAAAACTCTATTTTTCAATGACGACTTCGGTGATGAATTAGGTTTTGCGTCATTCCTTATATAGTCTGAAGCAGTACCGGCTTAACCTTCTTGTTGGGCTTCAGAAAACAATGATGATCCATCAAAAGATCTACTCATAAGGATCAGAACCAAATCACCAGATTTTTAAAATGTTGGAGCATCTTTAGGAAATAAACAAAGTCTCCTAGAATATTGGCACATCCTTATGAGATAAACACAACGTTGATTCTGGTCAAACAAAACGCGTCTGGCCAACAAGTAAACATGTGTGGATTCCTTAAATAAATAAAGCGCATTAATTAAAGCGCGAAATCAGGACACACTTAAGACGTGCCCACATGTTGAAACAATGTGTCCAACATCTGCTTGTATATTTGTTTTAGCAATAGTGAGGTCAACATACAAATATCCAACAATTATTTATAGGGTGAGTTAGTCTAACTAACTCTTAACTACCTAACCAACTAACTAACTCTAGTTTAGTATTAACTAACCATGATTTATTCACTATACTCTAATAATTTTAACATTCAATGATTTAGATATTTGTAGTTAGAGACTAAATATAAAAAAAATCACATGTTTTTTTCAAAAAGATATATCTCAAATGATTTTTATGAAAAGCTATTTATTTTAAGGTTTTTGATTTGAAATTTAATTATGCAAGAAAAGTTGTAAAAAAAATTATAAAATACTTAAAATGACTTTTATGATAAACTGTTTAAATCAATTTTTCAATTGAAGTTTTCTTTAAAAAATTAAAACAAAAATATAAAACAAAAATCATTTAAAAAGAACTAAAACAAACGGCCCATAATCCCAACCCAACATGATTTTGGAAAAAAATACATCTCTTATACATTTATACGAAATTAAACCTCACAAATGCCCTGCAAGTGGTAATTACATAATACCTGTGTTTGTAATTCATTTGTGGATTCTTGTTTTTTTTTTGTTGACTTATACACTCAAAGTCTCAACTTTTTTTGAACAAGTACTCAAAGTCTCTCCTTAACATGCATAATTTGACATAAAAAACATACATCACACAAATATCAAGCTTTTCAACTAACTGCATAGTTTGAGTAATACATAATTGCATACAATTGAAACAAACTCATTTTATTCAACTTTTTTTTTCTCCCTTATTTTTTATGACAACAAAGTCTTCTTTTCAAATACAAATTCCACATTTTAGAATGCTATATTTTTGGCATTACAGAATATTTTGGCATATTAAGGATAAACAATAACCTTTCCTATTTTAGAAGGTTTTGTTTTGGTTGAATCAAGAGGGAAGAAAAAAGGGTATAGCTCATATCTAACATAACAAGAACTATACAACACTCTACAACCTTTACGATTATTACAAAAAGTTTGAAAATTGTTCACTGCAATAGCCAAACACTGAGCACAAGATATCTCATCAAGGTCCCTAGTACATTGAACCAATGCATAAAGTGTCACAAATGGTGACAACACAGTTTTTCCCTTTCCAAGTCCTTTATTTTTAACCATAACAGCTTCTCCTCTTATTTGATCCATTAAATTTCCAAGTTTCTTGTTAAAAACTTCAGAATCAGTTACATTTTCAACATTAAAATAAAATATACCAAATGATGTATCAACTTCACCAATGAAACTCTTGTTACTATACCTTAAAAAACAATAATCATACCAAATTCTTGCGTCGGCTTGGTTCGGACAACGTTGTCGGATTTGTTTTGTTGCATCTTGAATACAATTGGAGCAATCTTGTTTGTTAATATCTCCCCTGCATTGAGCTAAGCCATAAACTTTTTCTTTGTTATTACCATATGTTGTAGCAATAAAGAAAGTGGAAGGAGTTTGAAGGGCTAATTGAGACACTAATTTATCAATATTAGTTGATAATTTTCCTCCAGTGCTAATGTTTGTGTTTTTATTGCAGAATTCCCCTAAAGGGTCTTCTGATTTTGCACTTGAAGTGCTTAGAATTATTAAGAAAACAATTTTGTATAATAGATACATGGTTGGTTTTCCTTGTGAAAATTCATAATGTTAGTGGTTTTTATGAAGGAAAATGCATGTGGGTGATAGTGGAATGTGGAACTGTTCAGCAGACAATTTTGACTAATTATAATGCTTGTTTGTTGCATCCTCCACCACTATTGTGGGAAGAAAAACTAAGCATGATTGTTGACCTTTTGTAGTTAGCATTGATAATGATAATGACACTCATTAGACTTTATGTGAGGAAAAATTGATATGTAAATACAAATATCTCTGGATGAATAGAATGTTCTCTAGAATAAAGCATACAAATGTTCTAGAAGCTTTATGACCATTTAAGTTGCTTCTAACTTGTCCCCGTGAACTTAGCTTTGCTGGTAGAGACAATGCATAATAATATATTTAAGATCCGGGATTCAAGCCCCGAACGCCACCAAAATAAAACTTGCTTCTAACCTTTTTTTTTACTTGTGGATGCTTCATGATAAGACTCTCACTAATGGTCCTCTATTTTTAAAGGGGGAAAGTCACTTACGTTGTTCATCTTTTTCTTCCATATTTCTTCATTTTTATTCCACATTTTCTCTCTCCTTTTTAGGCCTAAAGTCACCCAAACATAGAGATAAGATTCGAAGTTAAAGAATCCAAATTCGCAAGACTCTTGATGCCACCCTAGAGAGTTCGATATACCCTGGTCCGAATTTGGAATGAGGTGGAATATTATCATTCACAATGCCCTATTTCATTTTGAATTTTGATCGTTAAAATTCAATTTTTAAGTTGCAAAATATTATTTTGTTTCACAAGTCTTATCACAACTTATTGTTTAGTGAGCCGACAAATTGTATCCACTTATTGTCACATATATATTTTTTGTTATGTTAGATATGAACTTATTGGGAGAGAAGAGAGAAAACTTGTAGATTTTATAGTAAAGATAATAGATCAAATAAAAAAGAATTGGAAAGTCTCCCGTATAAGATATTGCATTATATACGTATGGGTCAGAGTTCGAATCTCAATCCCCATTATATATAGGCAATCTCATTTAATGTGATAATGTTTAGTTTGTATACTATCAAACTATTTTTTTTATTCATCAATCTAAAATTAATTTTTACACAATGAAACAAATTTTGTAAAACTCATAACCTATTATTAATTTGATTTGTCGGTTATATTAGAGGATACATATTTAGCTCCAAAATCTTATCCATGTACAAAAACATAATTTTAATGATACTCTCATCATTGAGGACCAAGTTGATACTTATGTAATTATTGATAGGGGTACAAATGGCCGACCACCTATGAAAGACTTATGGCCTAACAACATGTTGGCCAGTTTTGGCAAACAAGTTTTGACCGAAAGGCTGGTCTACTCGGTGTTTTTCAATACATTTGCTCTCTCAAATAAACATCAAAATATCATTTTTTTTTTTTACATATTAAGGGTCCGTTTGGTTCGAAAATTAGGAGGGGAGGGATTTTAATGGATGGGATGGGAAGAAAGATATTTTAATTAAAAATGTGTTTGGGTTCGTACGGGGAGGGAAGGAATTTTAAAATTATTTTACCGTTTTGCCCTTAAACTGAATTAAATAAGGATAATAAAGTAACAAAACAATAACGATGTAATCGATAACAACACGATGATGGAAAAACGGATTAGCAATATGGGTTACAAGTAGTAATAAAAGTTGTTACTAGGAAAAATTGTTAATAATATGGAATAAAAGTTGTTACAAAGATAATATGACTTACTAATAATAAAATTTGTTACAAGATAATAACAATAAAAGTTGTTACAAGATAATATAACCCATAACCTAATAATAATAAAAGTTATTTCAAAGATAGTATAACCTAATAATAATAAATATTGTGATAAGAATAATATTGAGATTTTAAATTAATCTAAGGATAATTTTGGTAATGCAATAAAATTTGCTCTCCTCCTTTCCCCTCCCCTCCTCTTCTAAAAATTGAACCAAACACTTCAAATTAAAAATCTTCCCTCCCCTCCCTTCCAAAACACTCGAGCCAATAGACCCTAAGAGGATAACAGTTAATTTGATCTATGAATATGTAACAAGGAGTCATTGTAATTATTCATTGTGTACTATGTTAGTTAAAATAATCTTTTAGATTACAATGTTTCTTTAATATTGTCGTATATGTTCTTTATAAATAGTTATTAATTGTCATATCAGTCCATATATGAAAATAATTAATGTCGATATTGATGATGTGCCCCTATTTTAACGTCAAAGACCATTTTGACTAATAAAATGCACAATCAAAGACTATTTTAGAATTTCGATACACTGAAAGACTATGGCTTTGTTTGGTAAAAATAATGGATAGCTTATAAGTTAGATGATAACTGATAGCTGATGGTTGATGACTGATAGTTTATAGCTGATAGTTGATAGTTGGTGACTTATAGCTGATAAACTAATTGAACTGTTTGGTAAAATTAACGGTTCAACTAATTAACATCATTTTTATTTACTATGAAGGTGTGTCACTTATGACTCAATCGTATGTATCAAATGCTTCAATAAACCATTATGCAATGATCACGGTTTCTCATGACACATAATCTCAGTTTCTGACCCTATAAAAAATGTGTCATAAAGTTATGGTTTTAAGGAAATGTTATTACATTATCTTCACTAAATCAAAACATATTTATGGTATTGTATCATTCACTCAAGTTTATCTTTTTTACTGCGAGTCAACCATTTCAGTGTAAAAAAAAAAAAAAAGGTTCAGTTTATTCAATTAAATTTATAGTGTAAATATTTGTTTAGAAAAGTTTCTTGCGTTTAGAAAAGTTGTGGTTTATTTATTTGTTTATTTATTGAATGAAGTTGAATTATAATTTTCTTTTTATGGGAAGGTTGAATTATACTTATAATTTTTTGGAAGTAAATGATATTTGTTTTTTCATGTGATTTGAAAAATTACTTGGCGAAATTTAAGGTTTTTTCTATCTATAAAATCAAAAAATAAAAATAATTTTTTTTATAGCATCTAAACTAGGCACAAGATGTGCAAATAAAAGATAAAAAAACAAATACATCATGGAGCAAGATAACTATTGCGATTTAATAAGGAACCAAAGTTAGTAGAATCAATGTTTATATTTCATATAGGAAACATCATTTAAGAGTCAAAGTAAACCATTTTTATTTTTTCTATATGAAATGATTTGGTGGTGTGTAAAAATTAAAAAGTATTGATTGAGTTCATAAAATTTCTTTCCAAAAAAAAAATCATACTATTTGTAGAAGAATTTTTTTAAAAAAAACAACGGTGATAAGAAGGGTCAAAGAAAAACGTTTTTTTTTACTTATATAAGGTATGATTGAATTTATAGTACTCAATAAATATTATTTAAGATAAAATTATTTATCTTTAAAAAAAAAGATCCAATTATTTATGGGAAAAGTCAAAAGAATTGTGAGTAGTATGAAATAAATTACTCGTACGTTTTTTTATTTACTCATATGTTTTTAAAAATGATTTTATACCATTTATATTGTATTTTTGGGTTTTCAAAAATGCTCACTATTTGTTAAAAAGAAGCTCACTACTCATTTTTTCAGTGGGTCCAAAACCATCTTGGAGTTTGGTTGTTCGTCTTTCGTGTGTTATTGATCTATTAAACTGGATCATCTATTGTCACTAAACATGGTGATGATGGATGCATTTTTCTGCATTTGTACTAATTTATTATTATTATTATTATTATTATTATTATTATTATTAATTTTTCTTATTCAATTAGTACAGATGTTTTTATCTTCATTTTCAGTTAATGAAGTGTCAAACAAACACATAATAAGAAAATACAAAAAATGTTGAGAAGAAGAATAGAACAAATCAAGATAAAAAGGTTTTTAAAGATATAATTTAATTCATTAAATCAAGGTAAAATGAATGGCGTGGATGTGGAGTAACTTTTTTTTTGTTTTTGTGTGAACCTTTTGATTTTCATGGAAAGAGATTTGTTAACCATATAAAGTATTAAATAAAAAAACCTTTCAACGTCAATTAACTCACCTTCGTACTGTAAATGAATTCTACAACCAAATTAGTTCATCAAAATAAATAAAGAGAAGATTATGTCTTGACAATAATAAAAAATTTATGATTAGGTCATTGAAAATAATAGGTAAAAATTAGTACAATTATATCTGATTAAAAATAATAATTTGACGCCCTCACAAAAATATTTAGAAGTATAACGAGATAGATACTGAATTTTAAAATTTAGTTTTTGAAACTAAAAGTTGCTTTTATTTTTTCTTAGCAACTAAATTGGGTGGATTCTAGGGTGAGGATCCAATTAGGTCCCTCACCGGTGAACCACGAGAAAAACACCAATAGATTAAATAAGTGGTTCAGATTTATTTAAATTAAAAGAGGGAACATGTAGAACTGCTCACATTCAATCATATCCTGCAATGG
>Ga0228710_1007299_pt1 | contig 16381 bp, 7 predicted proteins | sample MedpolnodulmetaG_FD_177995 | JGI IMG/M metagenome (GOLD analysis project Ga0228710, IMG submission 177995) | Root nodule microbial communities from Medicago polymorpha collected in Santa Monica, California, United States - pink nodules | ecosystem: Host-associated > Plants > Roots > Nodule... | reverse complement strand
ATTTTTAAATGTTTAAAAAAAAAAAAAAATAAAAAAAGAAAAAACAAAAAAAAAAAAAAAAAAAAAAAAATATTTTTAATAGTTTTTTTTTTTTTTTTTATAGAAAAAATGACAATAATTATTAAAAACTCATATATAAGTGGATGAATTTCAAAATTCAAACTTTAATCAAACGTCTAAACTAGTAAATTTGCTACTTGATAGTTTTAAACATAAGCAAAAACATATTTACATTATCGAACTACACTAATTATTTTTAGTAGGTCTTAATGATGTTGCATTCATTTATAAAATCACCGAGAACGTTGGTGAAGATCTTTATTGGTGGGCATGTAAAAGAAAAGATCTTTATTGGTGAGGAACGTTGAGATCCTATGCTTGTTACTTGGATTTTTGCAATTATTTTAAACCAACGGTGTAACATTTAGTTATTGTTTTTAAATAATAATTTGTTCTTCTAAGGGGTATGCCGTGGAAGCTTAAACTTCTTTTGACAAAGTGGAAGCTTAAACCTGATCGTACCTCATCTTCAGTGAACTTTTAGAGCAACTAATAATAATTTCAACCACTTTGTCCCTAAATTAAAAAAGTGGCAACCACTGCTATGACTTGTTATTTTACAATTCTCTGATTCTCTTTGTTTACACATAAGTACTAGAACAATTTCATCGAATAGAGAATCATTGATTAACTAATCAATTGCTAACACTAGCCTAAAGTACCAAAGCTGTCCGCAAGGTTTTTTCAGATAACCTAATTTAAAGTTGAGGAGTCAACTTTTCCGTATGAGCATTCACTACAAGTATTATTATGAAGAAAATTCATGTATTTTTTTTTAGGGAAAAATTCATGTATTTTAAAGACTAACGAGATCAGATTTTATATACTACTTTGAAAACTATTTGTAATTTTTATATAACTTTAAGGATACCTGACAAAAAAAAAATACTTTAAAGATTAAGTAGCACATAGAGAGTGATGCCTGAGGAATTCAATTAACGATTTTTTTGACAATGTCTGAAAATTAAATTAGACATTTTCTGTTAAAATAATTTTATTAATAATATTTTTTGTTTACAAAGATAACTTTTTATATTACTAGTATAAATCTTTGACATAAGTTTTTGACAAAAATAATTAAATATACACACATTGTGATATTATTGCATCTGTAAACATCCCAACACTGATTTTGGGTTTCCAGGTTATTCTCCACCATGTCGAACAAGAGTCAGGTTAATCGGTATCTAAAGAAAATGTAAATTTTGTATTGAAAATAATACCTTTTCAACCTTCAAAATGTAGTATACATAATTTTCAAGATGATGTTTCATTTTATAATTATTTAACAAGTGCTTATAGAACACTTGTTAATATTTTTAAAAAAAAAAATAGTTCATCTCCGATATAGCTACAACAACAAAAAATGATCACTTGATTCTTGAGTAAACACTAAATTGGTCCATGTCTTTGTAAGTCATTCTCGAATCAGTCATTGACTTTAATAATATTTTTAATTAGTTATTATTTTTGTCAAAAGTTTTTCAATTAGGTCTATATTTTTATGTTTTTGTCACATGACATTGATAAACTTTTGACAAAGACTAAAACTAGTTTAAAATATTATTAAAATCAGAGACTAGATTGAGAATAACTTACAAAGACAAGAACCGATTTAGTGGTTTATTCCTTGATTTTTATTGCCATATGTACATTTCAGTTTAATAAATTTTTCTCAGTGAATTGTTTGTGAGAATAAAAAAATTGTTCGTGAAAATCTTAGTTCGATTAATGAGTGAAACAATTCTTAACCAACATAAATAATATTTTGTTAAATTATATTTAAATTTCGACCAAACTTTAGATAATCATGACTCTACGAGGAGTAACAACAATTTATTTTTATAGAATAAAATAACGAATTACAACTGTTATTGTTTTTTTTGGCTTAATTACATGTTTGATCCCTTAAGTTTATTTTAATTTTCAAGTTGGTCCCTTATGTTTTAAAAGTTTCAAGTTGGTCTCTTACGTTTTAAAAGTTTCAAGTTGGTCCAAAACGTTACCCAAGAATAAGTTAGTCCCTTCCATCACTTAACGTTTAAAGATTTGGGTTGACAATATGAGTGATAGAACTTAACTTATATAGAAAATCAGTTTAAAACCTTTTTATTTTTTTTATTTTTTTGGTTTTATTAAACTCAATATCATGTCGCAAAAAGGACTAACTTATTCCAACGTGAGTAACGTTTTGGACCAACTTAAAATTTTAAAACGTAAGGGATCAACTTGAAACTTTTAAAACATAAGGAACCAATTTAAAAACTAAAATAAACACAAGGGATCAAACATGCAATTAAGTTTTTTTTAAGAAGGATTACACTGTTATTAAAATACTACTATATGTTATAATTATATAAATATATTTTTATAAATGATTGGACATTTATCTTAAATAGAATAAAATAACGCAACATTTTATTTTAGCCGACACACCACTACCTTGCAGCATTACCCTGCACATGCACCTTGCATTCACTCCTATCTAGATCATAAAAAAACAGAATTTTTGAAATAAATTTCAACCTTATTTGGTGGATTCTAGGGTGAGGGTCCAATTAGGTCCCTCACCGGTGAACCACGAGAAAAACACCAATAGATTAAATAAGTGGTTCAGATTTATTTAAATTAAAAGATGGAACATGTATAACTGCTCACATTCAATCATATCCTGCAATGATTTCACCCGTTATTAACCGTAATTAATTGTTACGAACCGAATTGAACCGAACCAAACCATTACAATTCAATTAATTCATTTTCACACAAAAATCTGAACCCTTTTTCTAAACCCTAATTCCATTTCAAATTCAATCAAATTCAATACAAACCAGGTGACAAAATGCTATAGTGGAGGGAGGGACGAGTCATAATCCTGATATTCATTTTCTATCGGAGTTTCTTAACAAATAGGATTTGAAATTGAAAAAATAGAAATATTAATTTTCTATCACTGTAGGTATAAAGAGTGAACATGCTTAACAATTTTCTATCGAAGTTTCTTAACAAATAGCATGATTAAATAAGTGGTGTTCAGCTAGTTTTTTGTCTTTTACAAATTATGCAACATGGTATTTACCTTCAGATTCATTAGTACCTTGCCTCCTTTTGATAGGGTGGAAGAGGTGAAGATTGAAGATGGTGAATTTGATTGAATTTGAAATGGAATTAGGGTTTAGAAAAAGGGTTCAGATTTTTGTGTGAAAAAGAATTAATTGATTTGTAATGGTTTGGTTCGGTTCGGTTCGTAACAATTAATTACGGTTAATAACGGGTGAAACCATTGCAGGATATGATTGAATGTGAGCAGTTCTACATGTTTCCTCTTTTAATTTAAATAAATCTGAACCACTTATTTAATCTATTGGTGTTTTTCTCGTGGTTCACCGGTGAGGGACCTAATTGGACCCTCACCCTAGAATCCACCTATTTGTATATAATTCAAACTATAAATATAAACATCATAAAAAAATTCAATAATTATAAACTCTGCACAGATTCTCCTTCTGTCCACCTATTTGGCAATTGCCATACTCTTTTTGAATCAGTTTCTCAGCATGAGCTTCATACTTTATATTAACCATTCCAATTTTCTGTATTTTTCAGGAATGCAACCAAAGAGAGTGTGGGTCAGATTTCAGGTTCCACATTTTTGTACCAAGTTGAAGTGCATGTGTGTTTAGATGTGTTTGTCAGACACTGACAGCTCTTTGCTTTTCAATCATGCAATAAGATTACTCCTGCCAGTTATGTACCTCTTCACCAAAACTTTTTAATATAATCCGTATTATTCTTCGCGTTTAACTGCATAGACTAATTCATCGAGTTAAGTCGGATTACAATGACCGTAAGACTCCTTCTCAAGAGTTTTAACGTTACTATAATCTCAAAGTTAGTATTCGAACTCAAAACTTTGATTAAGTTAAAAGAGACCTGAATCATCTCATCCGAGCGCAATTGATTACCAATTTTCTTTTAACACCTGAAATATAAAACACACATGTTTTTATCACAACTTTTTTTTACTTGTTGTGTAGGCAAGTAGTAAAACTCTTATAATCATTCACAAGAAACACCAACCCCAAATCATTTCCAAAGGATAAATAATTTTCCCTTTTCAAGACTTCACATAATTGTCAATGGCTCCATGATTATCATAGTCTACCTTGTGCTTTTAGAATGGTGAGAAGATTCTCTTTCTCATGTCATAGCTGTACCACCCACTAATACAAAAACCATAGTATAAAATCTCTTCATTCTTTGCTTACAAAATTCTTTTTTTTATAGCTCATTGTTGTCTTATTAACTGTTCTTTTCTTACTTGCTACCAAAATTTACTTTTTTTTTCAAATTCTGAAATATTTCTCACTGCATAACTTTGCTTCATAATTTTGATCTATACAATTGTGGAATCTTACATAGACAACACATTTATTTCTTTAATTCAGATTTGGTATTCCATCAGTTTCTAGTTTCTAGTTAAAAGAAATTTAACTTTTCCATTCTCCATTGTTCAACTGGGTCTTGAAGAAAAGTATAAAAAAATCATTTTTTTATATATATCTTCAAAACCCCATTTGAGTATTAGAAGAGTAATGCATATTGAACCTACCAAAGCAACAAAAAATGGCAAATCTAGTTCCTGGGGTGCTACTAAAGTTAATGCAGCACATGAACACAGACATAAAAGTTGGTGGTGAACATAGATCATCATTGTTACAAGTTGTGAGCATTGTTCCAGCACTAGCAGGTGGAGATTTGTTTACAAATCAAGGCTTTTATGTTAAGGTTTCTGATTCATCACATGCCACTTATGTCTCTCTCCCTGATGAACATGATGATCTAATCCTTAGTGACAAGATTCAGTTAGGCCAGTTTGTTTTTGTCGATCGGTTTGAAGCTGCTTCGCCTGTTCCGATTCTTCGTGGTGTTAGGCCTGTTCCTGGAAGACATGCTTGTGTTGGAACACCTGAAGATATTGTTGCAACTAACTCACTTGGTTTTCTTAGCAATGCTTCTGAGGTCAAGGTTAAGAGGAATAGTGTTTGTTCCAAGTCCTCTCCAATGAAAGTGTTGGAGAATCATCAAGAACAAGTTGATAAGAAATCAATGGTTTTAGGTAGATGTAAATCTCAGACAGCAAAAGATTCTGTTGTTGATTTTGTGAAGAAGGAAAAGTTAACAAGATTGAAGTCATTGAATTCAAGGGCTATTGTTCCTTCTTCACCCACTAGTTGCTATTCTTTGCCTACTTCTTTTGAGAAATTCTCTAATGGGGTTAAGCAACAAGGAAATATCAATGGAGTGGATAGGCTAATTGCTAAGGTGGGATTGGTTGAGACGGGAAAGGGTGTTCGCGGCGTTAGTCCTCTTGGGAAGAGAATGGCAGTTGGAAATTCAATCAGAAATTTGGTTCAAGGAATTGAGCTTGGTGCTAAGGCGTTGCGGAAAAGCTGGGAAGGGAACATGGAAGTTAAGAATAACAAAGAGACATCCAAATCAAGGGCTTCTTCTAAGTGTGATTCTAAGCCTGAATTTCGTAGCACGGTAAGTTTGATTCACAATTTGGGCCTGTTTGCATTTACTTATTTTAAATCATCAACTGACATAAGTACATGTGAGACAATTTGGTAGAGTTTATGGAAACATCTTATGAAGTGTATATAAGTTGTTTTCGACTTGCTTCTTCAAAAAAAAAGTTGTTTTCGACTTATTTCTACAAGCTCTCTAGGATAACTTATGAAAACAGCTTATAGCTTCTATGAAAATAGTCTATGCATAAGCACTTCTTATATGATAAGCATTTATGCTATAAGCACTTAATTGATCCGTTTATCCAAATAGGGCCTTTTTCTTTTTGAACAACTTTGAATGTCAAACAGCAGGCCTTGTTGGATTTGATTTCATGTCCTTTCTTTTCTTTGTTAGATATGTTTAATTGATTGAATAATATGCTGAACTTTTGTGTCTCATATCTGTATTTCATTACTTTTGTGTTTTGAGTAAAGCAAACAATTATGTTTTAACAAGATTCATTTTATGGTGTTCCAGACTCCTAGGAAAAGTACATCGAGTGAGAAGTTTACTTCTAAAGATTATGAGAGTAAGACACAAACACCAACCAAGTCCTCTAAGGAAGAAAACAAGATTCAAAAATCTATAAAGAAAGTTAATGGTGATGGAACTATGGAAGAACAAGAAAAGACAACAAAGCCAAGGAACTCTATTGGAAAGAAATCTTCAGAAGCCGGACTTCCTGGAAACTTTGTCAAGGTTTCAATAAATAGTAAAAAAGTGACAGAAGCAAGTGTTCAATGGACTTCACTCCCTTCATCTATTGCAAAGCTTGGGAGGGTATATATCGTCTTATAACTCCTTATTTTTTCTGCTTTACCTTATTTTCTTTTAGTTGTATCATTAGTCAGTTGGTTGCTTCTAATTCTTGCAAATGAGTGTCAAAATTGCATGCAATCTTCACTTGTAATTTTCATTGGAATGTTGTTTAACACGGTTAAGTAATGAAGAACTGTCCAAAGATACTGTATGTTATAACTCATCAGTTTTGTGCTTATTCCCATTTGAATCAATTGTCATGACATGATAAATACATACAACACACACAATAAGTATACAACATTCATATTATTAGCAAAATAAAAAAGTATACAACATTCATATTGTTGGACCATTATTGACTTAAGGTTTTATGAGTTTGAGATAATACCTACTGGATTCATTATTCATTAAGAACTAGAAGATCTGTGAATGTTTTGTTATATTTTTATTTCATATTTTTTCACATCTTGACAGGAAGTAATGAAGCACAGAGATGCGGCACAGATGGCAGCAACTGAGGCCATGCAAGAGGCTGCTGCTGCTGACAGTTTGCTACAATGTCTTAGGTATTGACTTTAGATCAGAACTTCAGATCTTTGTGTTTCTTAATCTGGTTGAGATTTTGGACTGATCATGTCAGGAAATTTCAATTTCAGTTTGAAACCAAGAGGTTTTTCACTAATAAAGGTTTTTCAGTAATTTCGTTATCTAGTTCAAACAAAACACCTTTTGAGGATATGCAAAAAATAATATGATTTATACTGATACCAAAGTTGTAATGTTGATACTTATCATTGAAGAAACATGTGGTTTCATGAGTTGAAAAGACGATTTTAAGTTTATGGTCTACAAGACTGCTGAAAATATTGTAATCTAATCAATGTAGATAAGATAGCGAAACATATAGTAAAATTCAGGTTTAACCTCGGTAGTAAGAGTCTGACCTTATAACCTAAAGAGACAGAGTTCAAATTTTCTCAGGAACGGTAGTAAAATGGCTACTATTACCACTTTAATTAATCATAATTTTCTCCTTACCCAATTTCTTTTAAAAAAATATATTTAGGTTGAAACCTTAATGTATAAACATCTTCCTCTGCCACTACTCAAGCTATTTCTGACACTATTTGGTATATTTGTTGCAGCGTATATGCAGATCTAAGTAATTCTGCCAAGGAACATAACCCTCAGCATACAATTGATCAGTTTTTAACTCTTCACACTGGCCTGAATAGCACGAAGATGGTTTCAGATTCCCTTTCTAAAACCATTCCAGATGGTTCATCTCCAGATAATGAAAGAATCGCAACAGAAGAAGCACTAAAACTCAAATCAGATAGACAAAAACTTGCAGCTTCTTGGGTCCAAGCTGCCTTATCCACCAATCTATCATCCTTTTCTGTTTATAACAGAGAGCCTCAATCTTCCAAGCTTCCTGTTTCGATTACAAGTAGTTCTCAAAATCAAAAGAGTGTTCTCGGAAGTAAACCAATTTTAGTCCTCGAAAATTCAAGAGAAGACGCTTCATTGAAAGCTCATGGAAAAACTCGTCCAGCAGTAGCTAATTCCAAACAAGCCTTACAAGGAACTCCGCGCAAACAAGGTGATGCAATATCAAATCCAAAAAAGCAACTGGTCCAACAACCACTCCAAGAGTGGATTAGAGGAAATGACGTTGATACGGCGGTTAATTTAGCCAACATGCTGCAATTGCGATCACGAGACTGGTTTTTATTGTTTGTTGAGAAATTTTTGGACAGCGATGGAGACATTGGTTTGTCAAACAATGGTCAAATAGCAGGCATGCTCACTCAACTAAAAAGTGTCAACGATTGGTTGGATGAGATAGGATCGAGTAAAAATGAGGGGGAATCATGTCAGATACCGGTAGAGACAATTGATAGACTCAGGAAGAAGATATATGAATATCTTCTTACACATGTTGAATCTGCTGCTGCTGCACTTACTTGTGACTCACAGTCACAATCATCAGAGATTAAAGGCAAAAAGTGATATATATGAATATATGATGAAGTACATAGCTTAGCTTAAGGATGCATTATTATGGTGGCTTGGAGGAAGTTTGGTCACCAAAAAAAATCAAAATTCTCTTTTCCACTTTTTTTTGTGTACATAAATCCTACATGGGTTTGAGGTATAGTTGGAGTTCTGATTATTTATTTGGGGAAGCAATAAATGTGAAATGTGAGGATTTTGTTTTGTTTTCCTTTTACAAAGTTATTGTATGCTTTGATGATATTAATACAAATTGAAACAATAGAAGATATAAGAAGAAATTTTCTTTGTCAGTCTCCATCAATCAAATGCAAGCAAAGGAACTCAAATCCTTTTTTATATGCCAATCACATCTTAAGAAGCATGTTTACAAAACTATACAGGAGCACACACCTTCCATTCAAATCAAAATACTTGCCATTAATGCCTTCGTTGCTTGAGAAAGAATTAAGTTGATATATCATAATATAACATTGGGTCATGCTAACCGGTGCCCCGGGGGCACCGGTTAAGCATACAAAAAAAGGAATTTATTACCATAAAAGGAAACTTTGTTGACTTATTTATGGATTAATTACACAGTTTTCAATGCAATAATTACTATATAATTTCCCTTTTTAGTATCCTTAACCAGTGCCCCGGGGGCACCGGTTAGCATTATAATTTCCCTATAACATTATTGGGAAATGTTAGCTTTTGCGCTTAAGGCACAAGTTTAGAAACCAAATGTAGAAATAATCTATTGGAATGCGTGCATTAAATTTAATTTTTAATGTCTAAATGAATTGAATGCACAAAGTTTAAGGAAATATTTCTTTTTTTGGATTTCTTAACGTGTGCCCTAAGGGCACAAGTTAACACTATCCAACATTATTTAATAGAAAGAAGTCAAATACCCTTTTTGGTCCTTTTAGTTTAACAAAATTCTTAAGTTAGTCTTTTAAGTTTTGAAAGTTTCAATTAGGTTATTTTAGTTTGACTGAATTTCCAAGTTAATCTTTTAAGTTTCAAATAGGTTCTTTTAGTTGATAAACTATTTCACCATCACCGTTTCAAAAGTTTCAAATAGGTCCTTTTAGTTTGAAACTTAAAGGAATAACTTGGAAATTCTGTCAAACTAAAAGGACTCATTTGAAACTTTTGAAATTTAAAAGACTAACATGGGAATTATGTCAAACTAAAATGACTTAATTGAAACTTTCGAAACTTAAAGGATTAACTTGGGAATTTTGTCAAACTAAAAGGACCAAAAGTGGTATTTGGCCTAGAAAGAAACCAAAACTTGAATTCATGATTAGTTGAAACAGAACCGGTTGAAATTTGAACTTGTACAAATAGTTACTCCCTCAGTTCCATTTCAAGACAACGAAGTGTATTTTTGCATTTTTTCTTCATATTATACCCTCGTTTTAATCCACCAATATATTCCTATTTTTTGGTGAGTTTTTCTAATTATACCATATGTATTCCGTGTTACACACTAAAATGACAAAATTATCCTCAAATAAAATTTAATTTTCAAATTCACCCATTCACCTAGAAAACTAACGCCTCTTCCTTTTTCCTTTTCCAAAACTCAGTTTAAGTAGGTCATGTAAACTAAGTTTAAGTAGGTCATGTAAACTGAGTTTGAGTGTACATACTTAAACTTAGTTTAAGTATGTTATGTAAACTTAGTTTAAGTAGGTATGTAGTCTCAGTTTAAATGTACATACTAAAAGTTAAATTTTGCTTTAACCTCTTCAACCTTGTTTAATGATTCTACGTAATCTTATTTTAAGTATATACATGTAAACTCAGTTTAAGTAGGTTATCTAAACTCAGTTTGCATGAACCTACTTAAACTAAATTTAAGTTAAGCTCAGTAATGTAAATTAACGTTAGTGCCATCATCAAATAATTGTCGTTGTACAGTGCATAACATATCAACGTTGAACAACAAGAAAAAAAATGAAACACTAGCATCATTGAAAAAGAAGAAGAAATTCACTTACTTATGTGCAATGGAGTATGGATGAAAGATGTTTTGATTCACTCTTCAACTTTCTATAGAGGTTGATTGAACATTCATGATTGTTTTTGAGTAAAAGAGGGTGAAATTTTAGAATGAAAATGAATGATATTAAAGTTTTAGAATTTTTTTTATAAAAGGACAATTTTGGTATTATTGTAAATTTTTAAGTAAATTTAGGTGTAACAAAAAATACATGGGGTGTGAGTAGAAAAACTCTTTTTTTGTACACACTTTCTTTTCAAATAAATTTAATATGTTATCTTTCTCTTCTAACAAACATTGTTAGTTACTATCTTATTCTCCAACAACTTTTTTTTTTTTTTTTTTTGCAAACTCTTTCTCTCTCTCATAACAAACAATTGTCAATTTTTTAAATATTGTGCACATCTTTTTAATTAATTTAGTCAATATAAAAATTATTCTAACTTCTTCAAAAAATTATTCCAACTTCACATTAATCAAAAGTTAATAAAAAATTAACTTTCACTTTTATTTTATTTTTCTCTCTTACTTTGCACTTGAAATTTTTAACAATTACTATTCATCTTATTTATAGAATTTTAACTATTCATAGAACCATTATTATAGGTAACAAAATTATGTTTAAATTTTAAGATAACAAGAAACAAATTTGTAAAAAAAAACAAACTTTAGTTTTTCAAATATATGACATTAGTTAGTTTTATTGAAAAAGATAATATAGCAATTGATAAATCACACCTTTAAATTATCAAACGTTAAATAAGAACGTAAAATCTATATTAGAAAGACACTTAAAAAGGAACAGAGCGAGTATGATGTAATATTGTTGGATCGGCCAATTCAAGATCATCAAAATCCTACAACTAGCTAGCTAGATTTGCCTAATGAAACAAGATTGAAATAAAATAAAAAAACAAGATTGAAATTCATCAATATCTAACTTGATCTGCAACATCAAGTTTTACTTGAACATAATTTGCAAGATAAAAACTACCAAGATCACAGCCAGACTTTTAAACACTTGTAAACATTAGGGTTCTTTATTGTTCAGCGTGAAGTGCAACTGGCCATTGACCCTAAAAGACCATATGTCAAGTTGATGGTGGAGTTTATTGTCTGTAGTCCAGTTGTTTTCCTTCCAAAGACGATTCCAGCGTTTCATAAGATTTAAAATACCAGAGTTCTTGTTCCACTTCTTCAAAACCATCATGTACCTTCTAAAGCTAGGGTCCAATACAACCACTTCAAAACCAACAGGTTTATCATCTTCATCCCTTGAATCTAATATTTTCTTCTCTTCCTTAGTGAGAAAGATTTGTCCACCTGGCAATGAAAGACGATTGTGACCTTTGCTAAGATCAGTCGCGAACAACTTCTTGCACATGACATATCTGATATCAGTACCATTCATCGCAGCGATCATATTCCTTACACGAATAGGCAATTCTGGAGGCAGTGGTACTATTGCATTACCATGTTGATTTGGTTTCTTCTTCTTTTTCTTTTTCTGTGTTTTCGCTCTTCTTTCCGAGGTGCTGCCTTCATCATCACTTGAGTGATGTCTTTTTTTATTATTCATGATCTCTTCTTTCATCGCGCTCTCTGAAGTGAAAAGTGAATATTCTATTTCCTCTAGTTGTTTCAACTCTTCTTTGGTATAGAATTGATCTGGTGCAACTTTGGACAATATACTTTTCACAGCGAACCTATAGTAAGGGTTGAAAGGTTTTTCTTGATGTTGTTCTTCCATCATGGCTTTTTGTACCTTGCAACAAAACTTTCTTTGATCTAAGCTTTGTTCTTTTGTTAGTGATGTTGTGGCTATAACTCGTAATGTTTAGAGAGTACTTATGAATGTTAAATTCAGAGAGTATCTTATAAAAAGATTTGAGTCAAAAATTTGTTTTTATAAAAGATTACAAGTAGAGTTCTACTATAATTCTATGAAGTTCAAACTACTTATCAAAGTTTGTTTCTTTTGACCTTTCAACAAAAAGTTTGTTTCTTTGTTAAAAAAAAACAAAAAGTTTGTTTCTATTGTCAAAATATAATTATTCAATTATGATTTATCGTAAATTTCAGATATGATATCCTAAAATATTGAGAAAATTGTATATCATATTGAATGGCAAATTTAGAGATACACGAGTATTCAATATATATACACATATATAGATTGTATATAGATAGATAGATATATAGATATATGAAGAAAGATAGACGTTAAAAAAATCATATATCTCATCCAAAAATAAAAGATTCAATATATATACACATATATATAGATTGTATATAGATAGATAATATGAAGAAAGATAGACGTTAAAAAAAATCATATATCTCATCCAAAAATAAAAGATACACGTAAAAAATTTAGACATATTGTTACCGTCTTCCATAGAAAAAGATATATCTCCGTGAGCTTAACTCAATTGGTAACGATATTGCATTTTATATGCAGGGGTCGGGGTTCAAACCCCGGACACTCCACTTCTCCACAATTAAATTGTGTGAGTTTTAGCCACTATGCTACTTGACAAAAAAAAAAGATATATGATAAAAAAAATTACCAATAAAAATATATCTTATTTTTTAAGGGCAGTCAAAATATATCTATTTTTTTTTTAGGGAAAGTATGCCCATACTTACTATTAAGAAAAGATGTACATATCTTTTTTTTCTTAGCCTATTTTTAATATACTTATTTTTTGGTTAAATAAATATTTTTTATATAGGAGGTTACATCATATCTTAATAGAAAAATGTGCCTTCTTATCGCAATAAACTTTTATTGGAGTTGGGCCTGCAATCTTCAATTCTTGCATGAACTTTTTTATCCATGGTACTTCACAAAAACCATGAGCCACCGATTAGAATTCAACTTGTGCATTGCTCTCCTGGCTACAACATTTTGTTTTTTGCTCCTCCATGTAACTAAGTTTCCACCTACAAAGGTACAATATCCAGATGTAGACCTCCGATCATTTATATTACATGTCCAGTTAGCATCTGTATAGGCTTCAACTTGTATATGCCCTCTGTTTTTGAACATTAACCCTTTTCGTGGAGTTCTCTTTAAATATCTCACTATTCTGAAAACAACTTTAAAGTGGGTTGGCCTTAGTGCATGTATAAATTGGCTTATTACGCTCACAACAAATGTTATATCTTCAGCAGCTGATTTTAGTTTCACATTGGGATCCATTGGTGTTGTTGCTGCCTTACACCCCGTCGTCCCTGTTTCTGTGAGTAAATCAAGTATTACTTCCGCTGATTGATGAAAAAAACAAGGGTAATGTTAACTAGTGCCCCCGGGGCACTAGTTAAGAAGACTAATATAGAAATTTTGCATTAGGAATTGTTAAAAAATGGTATGTTCAACTTTTTAAAAGTCAAAACTATGTTGTTTTCAAGTAAAAGTTAGCATGACCCAAAAAACAAACTTTAGTTTTCCAAATATAGAACATTAATTAGTTTTATTGAAAAAGATAAGAGTAATTGACAAAGGGTATAATTGACAAATTGTACCTTTAAAATACCAAATTGATAGTTAAATAGAAACGCTAAATCCAAACTCAATGACAATTAAAAAGGAACGGAGAGAGTATATTGTTGATGTCATTTTTTTTAAGAAACCAAAAGATTATATATAGTATACTATAATAGTAACAAAAAATGGAGTCTTAACGGAGCACGATATGTGCATGCAGGACCTCAAAAGAGTTTAGTGTACAACAACCAAAAAAGCAAAATGAATAAAAAATTCAAAGCCCTACAGTCGTCGGTGCAAGGTGGAGTAACCTAAACAAACATAAGGGTTAGTCCACCATGCATGAAAATCGATAAGGTTATTGGATCTAAATACCTTAAGGCACCGTCAAGAATTGAGTTTCACCATGTCAACCATTTGTAAGAGATGTATGTTTGTTTTGGAAAATATGAAGATCACATTCCTTCGAAATGATCCAAATATAAGCCAATCAAATTATATGAAGGCACAAACAAATATCTTTTCTAAAATTTTGAGCAGCACAAAATTGAAGAGCATGCATACCAATATCAGGGGAAGAACACTATAGGTCCCTCCGGAATGAACATCTACCTCCATAACATGAACAATACTATAACCCTCCTTCTTCCATAATTTCTTAGTTGACACAAGTTGAGTATAACTTTCATTAAGAAAGATGAAGTCAGATTTGAATCTGACTAAAATCTCATACAAATGACTATGACTTTTGCAATTAGCAAAGCCCCTCACATTCCAACACAACAGTGAAAAACCTTTGAAATTAATCATGGAAATATAAACACAAAAGTTATGAAAGGATAATCTCACCCCTCTCAACTAATGGGTGACTCAACAACCATATCAATGGCATCATCCTCATTATCTTGACCAGCCTCATCAAGAGACATACACATATTGTCATATATTTTTATGTTGTGAGTTAGCATCAGTAGTATACTACAATCACATGCATGGTGGATTTAATCCCATGAAAAAGATCATAAACTCTTTGTATGTTCTTGTCCTTAGAATTAGTTTTCAGAGGTATAACTTTGCAGTTTTGAGACACATGGCCGTAGAAGCAACACTTCTTGCAAGGAAGGTGCAAACCTTCATATTCAACATGAAATCATTGATCTCGAAACCATAGCTGACCCACAACCGGTTAATTTAGATCGATCGCAACACATATCCGTGCAAACCTTCCTATAGATGCGTCAACGGTATGAATGTCAACTTTTATTGGTCGACCCATTGTCGAGCCTAGTGCCATGAGGATATTCTCATCATATATAATATTCCATTCCAAGTTCAGGAATTCTAATCCACACACATGTACGATCAATAATAGTCGTCATTGGATCAAAATTTGATGCCCAAGATTAAACATCAAGATAATGATCATATATCATCCAACACCTTCTTCAATAGCTCTTTGATGATCCAAAGTTCACCAAGAAGAACATGTTTCCTATATCCACTGTATTCATCCATCCAAAGGGCTTCCATATGGTTTTAAGCTTATCCAACATGGCAAAAGTCCCAATAGTTTTTCCCAGTAAACTGCATCTTGTAAGAATTTCCTCAGACCCCTGGATCATGTTAACGAGTGTTACCGGGGCATTTTTAAGAATTTCAAAAGAAAAAATTATTTTATAAAGAAGTTAAATATTTTGATTTTCAATGCATTGATTATACATATTTTCATAAAAAGTTACCATCGAAATATATTAAAGAGTACCCGATGAACACTCGTTAACATTTCCATTTTATCATCCAAAAAACACTTTGGCTTCAAACGGTCTCCATCTTCAAGCACAATCTTAAAGACGTTTTTTCTCTATAAGTCAGGTTTCTCCATTCTTGAATGAGGTTCTTGGATCCCCACCAATTTATCACAGAAGGACAGCTTGGTTGAGGGAGGAACGACGTTCCCGTCCGACGGCTTGTAAGGTTGTTTCACAAAAAATTGCATGATAACACTCTTTCTCTCTATCGCACTTTTTCTCTCTGTTAGGGCATTTTTCTCTCTCGCTTAGTTCATCTATACTTATAATTTGAATCAAAATAAAAATAATTTTAATCAAAAATTTAAAAAAAATATTATTTTTAATTTATATGTATCAGCGCAATAACAAGAGCGAATAGACAGGAACATAGTGGTAGTATGAACGCCAGTTAAGCATTATAGAATCAGTTAGAATTTTTAAATAACTTAAATCATCAAATTTAATTTATTTTTTTCTAATATTTAAAATTAGAGTAAAATATTTAAGTATGAAAATTTAGCATTTCTACAATATTTTCCCAGTTATAAATTACAATATTTTATCAATTGTAGATAAAAATTCACAATAATGTCTATTTCTAAACATTATTTTTAAAAGAATTTACCTATTTTTTCTATAAAAAAAAAAAAAAAAAAAAAAAAAAAAAAAAAAAAAGAATATAAAAAAAAAAAA
>Ga0228710_1007298_pt1 | contig 16390 bp, 5 predicted proteins | sample MedpolnodulmetaG_FD_177995 | JGI IMG/M metagenome (GOLD analysis project Ga0228710, IMG submission 177995) | Root nodule microbial communities from Medicago polymorpha collected in Santa Monica, California, United States - pink nodules | ecosystem: Host-associated > Plants > Roots > Nodule... | reverse complement strand
TGAAAACTATCATTATGCAGTGAACAAGAGATTGTTGTAATTTATCATGTTTCTGTAATTACATGTGTATATTTCCATGTTGTCAAGGTATGAGTTACACTGGAAATGCAAATTATATAAATATGAGTCTCCTGAGTTTTGCTTTTCTGAAATGCCTGATATTTTGATGATTTAATATGTGTTGTTCTTTATTTGGGTCTTGATTTTTAGTTTCCAATGCATGAAAGTGTGATTATCTTAGTGATGATGATCATTGTAGACAAACACTTGTATACATCATGAAATTTGGACCTGTTCTTTCTCAAAAGTGAAAATTATTTTCCTTTATCAATTTTTTAGAATTGTTAATGTGTGAAGTTTCACTTCTAGCTTCTTAATGTGTGAAATTTAGCTTCATGCAAAGGGGTAAGGTACCATGATCCAGAATACTGGAAATTAGGCGAAACTGGTAAAAAGTACTAGAAATTGGTCATGCCACAAGAATTGTATGCTATTTCAATAGATCATGCTACATGTATTTCAACAAACAAGTGACCACTTCTTCCTCTCATTTATTATTATTTGAAGCTTAAAATTAAAAAAAATCTTAACACTGATGATGCAGCAAGTTAATTCTGATTGAATTTGCTCAGAAGCATCTTCACAATTATCTTATGAATTGAGTGTTTCATAATATCTGCAGTGATCTTTGGGACAATTGCTTGTGTAATTATTTCATACTTGTTTATTTCTTAAAATGCTTTTATAATATACTTGTTTACGTTGTTTTAAAATTTTTTATTGCGGTGATGGATGTTCCTGACTTTCCAACCTCTGAAACATCCGAGCATGAGTCACTCAATATAAATTTCGACGAATACAAGAAGTTATGTTGAGATGGATGTGTTAGAGAATGTGTTTTTAGTACTTTTCAATAATAAATACAATGTTTAAATTGAAAAAAAGAATCATAAATATAAGGTGTAAATAAATCGTGAAATTGACAAAAAAACAATTCGTTTAATTAGACTACATATCAACTTTATTTTTTGATTAATGCATTTGAACCTTTTAGATCTAATCAAATTCTTCTTTCAAAAAAAAAAGATTTAACCAAATTCTCTATTATTAAAAAACACAATATTAAAAAATTGTTGATTAAACAAACAATTCACACTGTGGGTTTACTGTTGACAAAGTTGCAACGATCATGCAATGATGACTGGATCTTATAACAATAACTATAATCAGTTTGCTATCACAACTAGCTAAACAAGCGATGAATGATGAAGAAGTCCTTTCTATTTGAGATGTTTGTTTCAAGTTTATTAAATTTATTTTTAAAAATAAATTTTTTAGAAACGTAAAGATGAGAATTTTATTCCCACATATTTTTTAAAATGATGTTTAGTTAATATTATAATTAAGTATATTCCAAGTATTCAAAGTGAAAACCGCTGGAACTATAATTTGATAAGACTCATTATCCTTAATTCACTTCAGGATAAATAATCAATGTTGATTTATTGTGCTCTCTTTGGAGCAGGCCCGACTTTGGGGGAGTGCAAGGTGCTCAATCGGGCCGGACCTCCAAATGCTATGGGGCTTAAAAAAAATTAAGTGTAATACCTACCCCACTTAAATAAATAAAAAACAGAGGTTTACTGTTCCCACCTTATGACTTTTCTCGCGTGCCCTATTTTTTTTCAAAAATGCCCTTGAAGTTTCTGGATTTTATAATTCGGAATGGTGTTTTCCTTTGTTAGAGGGTGAAAAAATGAGTTACGGATTTTTTTGGATTTTGTAATCCGGAAATCAAAAAAAATAGGGCGTGTTACATGATTTTTTTTCAGATTACATAATCCGAACACCCCCTAAACACCCTTTTTTTCATGGTGCTGATGCAATCCAGATTACGTAATCCGGACAGCACCAACACCAATTATGAACATGTTTGTAACATTGATAGTCATTTTAAGGACAATATTAATCTTTCTAGTTTTCATCCTTGTGTTTTTATGATCAAGACTCCCTTAAAAGAGACTTCTTACGGTACTCCGCCCTCAAAATCCAAAATTTCATCATTTACACCCTTTTTTTCATGGTGCTAATCCGGATTACGTAATCCGGACAGCACCAACACCAATTCTTAACATGTTTGTAACATTGATAGTCATTTTAAGGACAATATTAATCTTCCTAGCTTTCATCCTTGTGTTTTTATGATCAAGACTCTCTTAAAAGAGACTTCTTACGGGACTCCGCCTTCAAAATCCAAAATTCCATCACTTAGACCCTTTTTTCATGGTGCTAATGCAATCCAGATTACGTAATCCGGACTACAAAGGGGCATTATTGAAAATTTTCAACGTCGCGCGAGAAGGCAACAGGGTGGAAAAAGTAATACTCAAAAAAATATATGTGTTACTTCTTTTTCTTTCTTCAGTACATGTTTGAGTTTTTTTTTTACTATAGTTCTCCTTTCTGTACATAAATTTGATGTTATCAAACCACCCCAAATTTGTATAATCACTTAATTAGTCAATTTGGAAAGCGATTTCATCGAAAGAATCACAACAATCATTTTTTTCTTGCATAAACTATTCGTTTTCCCCTTTCCCACAACGGAGTGACAAGTCCAACCGACACCATTATGTAAATTTCACATCTCTTTCACTTAATTCTTTTTTATTTCGTTTCATGTTTAAAACTTCTAATTCTGATTTTTTTAATGAAGCTTAGTTACACACAAAAAATACATTTTTATTTTACTAAGGACCTATTTTAAAAATAGAGTCGAGCCTCCTATTTCATAGGAACGGCCCTGCTTTGGAGGCGGTGGAAGTATTCTTCTTTTTGTCTTTTTTGTTGGAATTGAATAAACTTCCAACACAAATTGAATGAGAGCTATTAGAGCTAATATCATCATACTAGTTTGTTGCTGGAACTGATACATTAGCTGCAATTGTAAGTTGAAGTGTCTCAAAAATATTGAAAATTTCTTTCTCTATGATTTTTATGAAAAACTGTCTCAATAGCAAATTTGATTAGAAGTAATTAATATGCTATAGATTTCGTACGAGTGAAAAAACCTAACAATAAATTTTACTATAAAAACTCAAAAAAAATAGAAAAACAAAATCAAACTTCACACTTCAAACTCAATTTTAACCAAAGTTACTTTTGCCAAATCAAAATCAACTTTATAAACACCCATCAATTGATTTTGTGTGAACCAGATATCATTTCTAGTCAAACTTGCTTTTGAGAATAAACTCAATTTTGATTTATAAAATCTAAACTTTTTCATTTTACTTTCAATCAATTAGATATTGAACAGGTTCAAAACCTTTAACAAACCAGTTTCAAGTTTCAATCCTCATCACTCTAATTTATTGAAACCTTGTTGGATTTTATTTAATTATAATTACATAAGTATAAAAATTTCTTTATATGCATATAATATAACTCATGCATTCATAATATATGCAGTATATGCATAATCAAACAAATATGATAGATGACACTGAATTTTTTTAGTATCCGCCAAGATACAAATGTACCATGACTCCCGTACATGTATTTTTATGAATCAGAAAAAGATTTCATTAACACACTCATAACCTATGAAGTACAAACACGGACACTCACACCGACACTGCTAATAATTTGAGAAAATGATATAATTCAATGTAATCATGTGTCGATGTCGTGTTGTATCGGACACCGACACGTGTCTGACACCAAAACACACCTAATCCGAGGCGTGTCCGTACTTCATAGCTCAGAACAAAAGACATACCCGGAAAAAAGGCAAGACAATACAGGGGAACCACTGCAAAAGCAGGTACGCAAAAAGCCAAAAATGCAAAGCAGCACCACCTATATAGTGAGGACTAGAAGTTGAACCAAGAGCAATAAACTAAAACCCTCAGCTTAACTCCAAAGCAACTGCAGCTGCAATGCGGAAGCAAACTGAATAGCGGCTACAAGAGCATCCGAGACCAAGGCGAAAAAACAAAAACAAAAAAATGCACAAACCATAGGCAGCGGTGCCGCACAACATGGGCAACAAACACAGACCGCACCCTGCACTTGAAAAGAGGGCAAAGAATGCCAAAAAATGACAGCAACTCAGGAACAGAAACGGCGGAGAAACTCAGAACCAACCACGACCAAAACCAGAAAAAAAAATCAACAGCCTACGAAAGACAAGGGGATAATCAACGTGACAGGCACAACAAGGGATCCTACAACCATTCGTAGAACAATATGAGGGACATCTTCATTCTCTCTAACATTCATCTCCATGACGTGAGTTTAATTTCATCCACCACCTCATCTACCAACCCGATCCCGTTGGCAGAAATTATGCCATTTCTGCAGGTGATTAGTTTTGGAACGTATACATATTAACTGCTAAACAAGATAATAATCATTCACACCCTCTCTTCTCTGACTAACCTAAATAACTATTTTAATTCCACTATGATTTCCAGATGCTACTGAATAAATTACTTCCACTAAACCCTGCCATCTGAACCGTTTTCTTGGGCCTTCTTATGTATACCTTCCAAAATTTATCACCTGTAGAAAATGTTCCAAAAAACTGTCTCAAGGAACATGGAATATGAAGCAAAAAATGCAGATATGAATCACTCAATCATCCCATTTCTAGTGTTGGATTATATCTCTACAATAGGAACCCAACAACGATGAGTATAAATAGAAGGACATTCTATTGTATTCTAAGTAAGATTCAATGTAAAAACTATAAATGGTTTCAGAAGAGAAAAGAAAAAGAACAGAAATAGAAAAGAACTACTGTGTAGTATGTATTCATCACTCACACCATCTATGTTCTAAGTAATCTTCACTACATAACCACTCTCATTCCACTAGTCCTACTCGACGCTACTGAATAACTAACTTCCACTAGATACTTCCGTCTCAACAACTTTCTTGGGCCTGCTTGCGTATACCTATCAACCATTGAACCTCGATCATGACACAAATGGTCTACGATCTGTCTCTAGGATCATCTATCTCCCTCTCCTATTCTAGTTACCAATATTTTCGGCTTCCTGAGGCACACCCCTATCCTCGAGGCTGAAATTAGGGCTTCACCTCATGAATTCATCTTTCAAAGCTGCTAAATTCCTCAGTCTGTCTGTTCTGCAACAGATTCAATATTTGTCTTATCGTTTAATTACACCTACGGAAAAACCTACCTAGAACCAAGATTTGTTTGAGGATCCAAGGTTCCGGTCAATGCTATGCTACTCCCATTTCCATAGGAAAATTGAATTCATCTAATAGAGGCAATAGCTTGCCTGGGCTGTGTAACATGGAATACGGGTGGACTCAGAGAGGAAGGAACAAGCTTCAAAGGTCACAATTCAACTTCCATCAACAGAGGACGATAATATACTAGTGACAATTGTGTTTATCTTAGTTATGACATACTCGACTTGCAAATCATGACAACAAGTTAAGGTATTTCAATATGGTCGGCTTCAATTACTAGTGTCCTCACCGTATTCTACTCTTTGACTTTAATAAAACAGGAAAATCATAGTTCCAGCCAAGCTACCTTAGCATTCTGACCAAACATTTATCTAACGCATATTGAATTCAATATTTCTTAAGTAGAATTCAAAAAATACATATCTTTTATATTATCCGAATAAGAAATGCATGCATAACTTCAATATACCTGGTAAGCATCTTCATTTCTTTGCAAAGAAGCAGCCAAAACAAAGTTACTAACAATTCAAGAAGACATACCAAGAACACTCCAAGTGTTTCATAACACCTTTGTTTTTACATCCAAAATAAAATTACTAACAATATATCAAAAGGATACCAATACCACAGTGAATGGTTTCATAACACTTTTGTGTGTATTATATCCAAAATAAAGTTACTACTTACATAAAAAAACAAAATAACAAGAAGACATAAATCATTGTGTCCTAATTGCCTGCACACATGGACCAATCTTCGGGTCACTCTCTGGTTCCATCATCAATACCATCAACCTCATCACCATCTTCAACCACAAGTGGGCTGCTTGCATCTTTGCCTGGACCATCAATCATCTTGTTTTTCAAAGTTCTAAGTCTAACACTAGACCTGACTTTGGCTTTCTTGACATCCTTAACATGTAATGGTTTTGAGTTTCTTTTTTTTCCCTGTAAAATACAACTTAAACAATCAGTTACTTGTAACAATTCACTCACACATGCAAATGCTCAGATACTTACATTTGTACGATCAGACACATGAGGTATTGCAACCGGTGCATTTGCAACATGATCAACCTGACTTGCTTCAACATCCTCCAACCTTGCATTTCTTTCATGCAATCCTCTGAACTCCGTGTTCAAAGACTCGAGTAAGATCTCAACCTTACGCTTCTCATCCACTAATTTTATGTTTTCGTTCCTCAGCTCATTTATAGTTGCTAAATTCTTGTTTACTGTTTCCTTCAATTTGCTTCGAATCTCGCCAAGAGCATTTCTATCATTTAGCCATTTCTCATTCAAATTCTCCAACTCCAAAACTTTAGCTTCTAGCTCACAGTTCTTTCTTTTTATCACATCATCAATAGCATTCCCATCCTCCACCCGTTTTTCCTTCAACTCCAAAACCTCATTATCTAACTCATCATTCTTCTTTCTCAGTACTTCAAGTTCATTTCGATCATCCACACATTTTTCTTTCAACTTCTTCAACTCACACTCCAACTCAATGTTCTTCTTTCTTATCTCTCCAATAGTGACTCTTTCAGCTAAAGCACTTGTCTTAGCTTCCTCAAACAATTTCCTCAACTCAATGTTCCTCTCTCTTAGTACTACAACAGTGTCTTTATCAGCTAAATCAGTTTTCAATTTCTTCAACAAAGCTTCATAACGTTCCTGATCTTTCTTCCCTTTCTGACAAAGTTCCTCTCTTTTCTTAAACTCTTTCTCAGCATGTAACCTTGCAAGTTTCTCCATTTCAACGTTGTGTTGTAAGTGTTGAATCTGTTTTCTGAGTCCAACATCTCTACTCATCAAAACGGCTTCAACTCTATCAAAAGTTTCAGTCAAATAAGCTCCCCGCAACACTTCAACAAGATCAGAGATTGTCATTTCTTCTAAGTTATGAGGTTCCATCACATCTGTTCCAACTTCAGCATGAATCACGTGTTTGGTGGAAGATGACCCATGTTCGATTTTGGGTTCAATGTTCATGATTAGACGTAAAAATGCAAACTTTGGTAGGAAAAAAAATGAGTTTAAGTGAAAAATTGTAAATGGGTTGTAGCTGAAAGAAAGAGTGTTGTAGCCTTTGGGTTCAATGAAGATGAAGAATGTGTTTGGTTTTAAAACAAAAGAAAAAGAGAAATGATATTTGTAGAACCATTTTGCTAGAACTTTTGTACAACTTTTTATCTCATACTCATGTCAATGTTTTTGTTTTTTCTCTTCATTTTTCTCTCTCTATTGTTTTTGACCAATGAGAAGAGAGAACAATAAAATTGTCTCAAAGGTTGTACTAAAATAGTTGTCAAAATATAGGTGATTATAGTCTCTTCTCTTTCAACAATTTTTCCAAAAAAGATTGTTTGGTTTATTTGCAAAAATGTACGGGTTTGTGTGTCTGTTTTATGAGAGACAAGGGGTAGGTTAGTTTAGGTGAGATTTTCCCCTTTTTACCCCCAAGAATTACCATGCAATTACCTACCCTATCCTATCCTATCCTATAGTTTACATGTCCATTCACATAATAAGGTTTTTGCTAGAAACCATCCATGAAGATGTCTTTTAGCAACTCACACCTTAAGGTGTGATTTCCACTTTTTAGTTATAATTTTGCTAAAAGACACCTTCATAAAAATTAGTTGGAGTCTTTTAACAAATGCTCATAGAATACCTTGTTAAAAGACACCTTCATAAAATGTGTCTTTTAGCAAAACCCACTAATTAATTATTATGCTTGATTGCAATATTGGTCCTCCATTTTTTTTTACCATTTTACAGATTTGATCTCCCTATTTTAAAATGTTAGACAATTTTGGGGATGACATTGCTTAAACACTAAACTCTAAACTCTTGCTTATAAGGATGAGTTTCCCTTAGTGTGGATGACATTGTGCTAGCCAATTCTAGGTTAGGGAACTTTGGGGGCCTTACTTGGAATCATATTGGAAATTTCGTTAAGATCTTCACCCTTTATCATGGTATCTCTTGTCTTGAGATTCTGAGTACTGGTGTGTCAAGTGTTTATTGAACTCTTTTGGTTGTGAATCTTGTTCATGGAGCATTAAATGTCCATCACATATTTCATATAAGAATACACTCAATACTCCATGCATTGCTTACTCATCAATATTATGTTGTACTTTTCAACCACTATGACACACAACAACAGTATACCATCAATATTCAAGAACATGATATTCCAAGGAGTTCAATTCAATGTGATAATCCATCCGTCTTTTTCACCTTGTTGATATAAATTATAAAAAGGACCAATTAATACAAATATGCTTTCTAAAAAATATATCCCTATGCGACTATTTTATATTTTACACTGTAAATTTATAAATATTGATGTTTGTGTCTAACTTAAATTAAACATAACCTTGCCCATGCAAATGCACGAGTGACACTCTAGTTTCTTACAATTCAGTATCATTTTAACTAGACCATAAATTGGAGTTCCATGTGACTAAGGATATGGTTGTAGGGTAGCAAAACTTACCACTCAATGATATTATTAAATTTCAGTTTGTTTGCTTGCATTTAATCAAAATCAAGTTTCATATCTCTAAAGCAAATTTGATAAGTAGGATATACATAATATTATAGCCTAATATATAAAGCAAGCATCCTGTAATAATGGCTAACAAGGAAAAACAAAATGTATTTTCTTAGAAGCTTTGGTTTGTTTATCATTTTTGTTTTCTGGAAAGAAAACTTCATCAAAGAGAAGATATCAGAAGAAAACCTCAAAACTTATTTCTAAAAATTAGGCTTCAAAAATCTGAATAGAATACCAAAAACCAAGACTCTCTAAATCAAACTATGAGCTAGGAAGAACATATAAGGAAGAAAATAAGAGTGTCTTGTTAAACGCTGGATAACAAAGATAATTCAACCCCGGGCTTCTTTGCACTACGACTACTTTATCAAATTCACTGGTTTATCACTGATTGTGTACTGTTTATGGAAATGGTTTTTGGAAAATTGGCTTAGGTGGAACCAATTTTGCTGGCGTTTGGTTTTGCAATGTGTGTCATCTGTTTTGGTTTTGCAATGTGTGACCAAATTGCAATTTCTTGGTCATGTGACCATCTAAGAGTTTCTCTTGGATTAGAGTGTAGGAGTACTAATTCGCCAATTTGAACCAAAACTCGATAGTCAATGATCTCACAAACAAAAACCAATAGTTACTGTCACCAATTTTTAAGGAAAAAAAACTGCATGTAATGAAACTCTTTAGTCTTTACCATACTGAAATTTGAAAGTTTTGATTCACTCCCAGTTACTCCATCCTTGTCGATGTCATACTAGGTGGGGTTTAGCATGGGAAAGAGAAGTTGTTTCCCACCATGGGAAAGTAATTTTCAACCACTGGATCAAATAGAGAACATAGTTTTATTATAGACATTCAACACCAAATTTTTTTCTCACAGTCATCACTCACCCACAAACGTTGCTGCTCCAACTCTCTTTCTTCATCTCCTTCAAACCTAAAAAAATTGATTTTCCAAAATCCATTGCCTTACCACTGTCATTGAAATTTTAATGACAAAATTTCACAATTAAAACAAAGAACCATGTATGAGGTAGTAAATCCTTTTTTCTCTACTGACAAAATTTCCTTGGACATGTGATTCTCTCTACAAGTGACAAATAGTTAAACATGAATAAATTAAAACATAACATCATAGAAAAAATTCCATTTAGAATTGAAGATCTGCTACTTTGTACAAGATACAAAACCATTCATGACAAAAATTTCATTGAGTTTGTGCTTCTCTCTAATCCCTGAAGCCAATTCCCCCAAACTGAAAAACCACACCTAAATTCAATCCAAGAATATTTTTTCTCTCTTTATTTTGAAATTCATTCTTGGGATTTTGGGTCGTTGTGTTATTTTTAATATTTGATTTATATGGATCTGTGATTTATTAATTGAAATCTGAAAGATGTTGCTTGGTAAGTATCAGAGGTTGTGGATCGGCATAGACATGTTTAAACTAGAAGGAAACTTCTTGGTTTGTTGGGGAGGGAGACAATTCTTGGTTTGTTTTGTCTTTGAAAGCTTCATGAAGCTTTTGAGGAATAACCATTTTTTTTGCTCAGGATATACAAGAAAGGAAAAAACAAACACGTGAAGGAGAGGAAGAAGGAGAGTTGCGGCAGCAGTTATATGCGGGTGAGTGTGAGGAAAAAGTTTAGTGTTGAATGTCTATGATAAAACTATGTTCTCTATTTGATCCAATGGTTGAAAATAACTTTCTCATGGTGGAAAACAATTTCCCTTTTCCATGCTAAACCCCAAAGTTAGGTGGCATTTAGCCTGGGTAAGTAAAGTTTTTTCCCATCATGGAAAAGTTAGATTTTTACCATTAGATTAAAGAGGTGTATCGATCTTATCATGGTCTGCCTATACTTTATTAATCTTCCACCCCTCTCTTTCATGTCCCCACTCATCCTCCACCACCACCACTACCATCACCACCACCAAACAAAAGCATTTGCTTCTATCATCTCTATTCTCACGCAACCACCATCGCCATGAACATCACAAACTCATAAAACACCAACAGCAACAACTTGTTAACCCAAACAGAAATATTCATTTCTTGAAACCCTTATTTGTTTTCTATTTCCAGAATTATCCTCACGCACCCATCATCATCTCTGTTTTCTATACCAGTTTGTGTTTCTCCTTATAAAATTTCTTGTGAATCATTAAAGAAGCTGTTAAAGATTAAAGGATTTGTTAAAGATTAAAAATTAAAAAATTTCTCGTTTCATGTGTTCCTCAAAATACCTATCTGAAGCATTAAAGAAAAATTGTTAAAGATTATAGATTTGTTTTCTATTTTTGAAACATTGATCAAGTCTGTATAATAACAAATTAAAATTAAAGTTAATAAATTTACAAACTTTTAAGAATTTGATTCTGGATTATGTTTTAAAAAAATCATACTTTTGATAACTTGTTCGTCATAGGTAATGGATTTAAATCTCTGATCAAAGAGAGGCTTAAATTGAACATTCAATAGAGGTTAAATGTAAACAAAGAACAAGATCTGAAAATTGAAATGGAAGATGAATACATTGTGTTGGTGATTGAGAGTTGCTGGTTGTAGTTGGAGGAGAGAGAATTGTTGATGTGAAAAAAATTAAGTGTTGAGAGAACATGATAAGAGTGTGCTCTTTATTTAATCAAGTGGCTAAAATCAACTTTCCCATTGTAGGAAACTAGTTCTCTTTCTCATACTAAACCTCACCCCAAAGTCATACTAACATGTTGGGTTCACTTTTAGTATATCAGATAGTGATTTTAAATATTGATATGTTTGAGTTCTCTATTAAAATTAATTTTATATTGTTTTGTATGTGTAATTCATACGATAAAAAGTTGAAAATATTTGATTTTATTGGAGGCTAGTTTCAAATTACAGTACTTCTCTTCACTAGATTAATTTTTATTGAAGAACTCTTCACCAGTTTAATTTGTGCGCGAGTTTTGACTAAATTACTTGTAATTTTGTATTAAAATTAATTCTAATTTAAAGATTATTTTTAGGGAATTCTAATTTATAGATAAAATTTGTAACTTTTGTTTCCGTATGTTAATTCTTGTCTGAAGGGAAAAAAAATCTTATATGTTAATTTTCCTTAAAAATAAATATATTCAAATGTTAATTTCACGCTAAAATTTAATTTCAACTCACATTCATATAAATGTTTTCAAATATAAATTATTTTATCTTAAATTCCCTTTTAATTACAACTAGTTAATCAAAAATTATTTTAATTAAATTCATTGTGTCCGCGTAACATAACTCAATTGGTAAGGACATCACCTTATATATGCTGGGACTAAAGTTTGATCTCCAAATTTTCTACTTATTCACCTAAGACCATCTTCATTTAGAGTTAATATCATCTCTATTTGCTAAAAATAAATGGACAATATCATTTTAGTGAAAGAGATATAGATGCTAAAAAATATGTAATAAGTTCTACCATTAAGTGAATTTCACTACTATGTATTCATTATTTTCAAACTTATTTGTGTTTTTATCTCTTTAAATGAAATAAATGGAGAGATTAATAAATGGAGATGATCTTGATTACCTATTTAAGTATCCAAAAATGAGTATCTTCATTGAGGATGATCTAAGAGTGGATTTTTATCCGTTAGACTACATAAAAAAAAATTAAATTTGAAACTCTTTCATTGTAATTTTTTGAAGTTTCAATACGTAGCTTTCAATTCTCCAAAATTTTCAACCATGATTTTAGTGTTTTTTGATCACACACTTAATATTATAATGTGTTATGGACTTGTCCAAGATTCAAATTTCTCATTGTCTCAACTCCCAAGGTCCACTTCAGAAATGCTCAATCAAATATAACTCTTTCTCAACCTCGGATCCACTTTGATTGGTAATGCCTCAATGACTAGTAATGCTTCCCAAGAGCCGCTAAATCCAAGCATCGATGGACGCTGTCTGTAATGGCCCCTTCATCATTCTCCAAATGCTAACCTTCGACCTATAAAAACAGAATCAACCATGCAAACTACACAATTATTTTCACATAAAACTTCTCGCTTTTAGTTCTCTTACTCACCGAGTGCCAAAGTGTTTGAAGGCACCACCTAACACCCATCTTGACGAAATGTTGTTCAAACTCGGTCAATCATCCACGATCACCTCAAATCAATGTGTAACAATTTGGTTTGGTGGTGGGATACCAATTTTCGTGTTTAAAGAACAATTAGTCATGATTTCATTGAAGCTAAAAATTATATCTTCAGTCGATTTGTGGCACCATCGACGAAATAAACCATACATTAAAAAGTTTATAAAGGAGAGTTTAATTGAAAAGATACAAATTACTTTTAACCTAATCAAAGTCTCGAATTCAAAATCGACTTTGATCATGTAATATTATTAAAATTCTAAAAAATATGTTTGTCATTTATTCAGATCTAATAAAACTGAATTGATTAACATGTGATTGCATGTCAAATAATTTTTTTTTTTATGATGACCGAAATTTGAATTTCAAACTTTACATGTATTATACATTATCTTATAAATTGAGTTAAACTTAGGACGACGCAGGTTAAATATATTTGATTTACCTAAAAAATAAAATTAAAAGTACTACTCGAAATAGAGTCTCGCACCAAAAAGGTGGAGCAGTAGGAGGCAGAGGGTGCAGTGTCACGTAACACAGAAAAATCCATCCTTTTTGGGGTCTCTCTCTGTATTCCAGGTATCACGTTCCCATACAGAGAGTGGGTGGGTCTTATCTTAAGAAGATGCTTTTAATTCACTTTCAAACAATCCTCACCGTCCGATTTCATAACCCACTTGACGGTAGCCGACACACCCTCTGATTGAGACAAAGACCGGTCTAGTTCCTTTTGGCAACTCTCCAACTAGGTCCCACCTATTCACAATTACCAAAACACCCTTCATCCCTTCAGAACATGACACGTGGTTGTGAGTAACCGTTGTTGGTCGTACGAAAACAACAACGTTGGGGCGCGTGCAGATAAGACGTAGTATGACATGACTAAAGTACGATGAATGAAAGTGTTAGAGAGAGAAAAAAGAGAGACAACACTCGCGTAAAAGTCGAGGGTTTCTGTCCTAAACTCTCTGTCCATTCTTATCATAACCACACTTTACAACGCGTGCATATACGCTCTATTCAAGATTTCATGTCATGGTGTGCTTAATGGGACCTACACTTTGCATGTGGTGGGCCCAGGTTCACGGTTGTGGAAGTAGAGTGACCTTGTTTTGGTAAGATAAGAAAATGAAAGAGTTTATGGAAGATGCATATTATAGTGAGAGTGGTTAATGATAGTTATATAGGTCTAGGATGTATAGGGAGAACTAATATAAAGTGTGGGGTTTGGTTGGGTGATGTATTGTAAAATCATGCAGCTTGCAGCCTTTGAATTCAATTGAGTTGAATTGATTGTGGGGGCAAGTGGTGAAGGGGAAGGTGTTTGTATTTGGAACATGTATGTGTCTTTGGTTAAAGGTTTGGCTGAAAGTGGTGTTATGATTTAGGGCAATTTGGCATGCATATATGCTTTTCCTGTGATTGTCACATGCCTGGGAATCTAATTCATAAAAACTATATTTATACAACAACATATAACTTACCTAAGGGCACAAGATAAGAAGTTAAATGTAGAAATTTAATCTTAGAAATTGTGCATTCATAATCTTAAAAGCTTAAAAACTTATCTTTTCAATGCAACATTTATTTTTTAATCTATTTTTAGATCCTTATCTTGTGCTCTTAAGGCACAAGTTAACAAGACGCATAAAGTTATGCATATTCTATTTTCATGCCTACACTTTAAATCATTGTATTTCTAAAAAATATAATGTAATTATGGTAAAATAACTTATGATTGTATGGATTCCTAAAAAAAAAACCTATGATTTTATGGTATAGATTTGTGCGTATGAAACTCAATTTGAAAAAAGTGGCTTTCTAACAATATCTATACTCAATACCAAAGACAAATATATCTAATATACAATGTTTTTATTTTAATTCTTAATAGTTGCATCATTAACAGATGGACATTTTTTCAAAGAGATAAAACAAGGGAATCACGGGTAAAAAGTTTGAATTCGAATTGGTTTGGATGCGGTTTGGTGTTTCTTGCTATTGAGCAATATAATTTGGTTTAACACCGGGTAGTCGATTATGTTGGATTAATGTTGATATTGATTTATTCGAGCATACAACTTACGCACTCGTCTCATAAGTACAACTCTTATCATCGAAAATAATGACTCTATTTGATATCTTGAGACATATGTTTGATCGTATAATATCTCTTTTTCGCATTTTGTATATGCGAGTGTGACGGCCTCAAAAAATTGGATGCACATCAAACATGTGTCTCAACATCCATAGATGCATGCGATACCACAAATGGAAATTGTTGTTGTAAGCACATCGCATCTAACATTATTGCAACATTGAGTGTGTATCTTATGTCACATATAAGTGACAAAAGGAGCATATAAACATAAGCATAACCATATAATAAAACGACAGTAGTAATATGTAAAGAAATAATGTGCTTATTTTGTTTTTAGCAAATAATGTGCTTATAAGTAGCTAGGTATGAATGCAAATGATTAAATATCACACTAGCTACAATTGTTTATGTTATCTGTATAATTAAACCTAGTGATACTTTACGTCACGTTAGAGAAACCAGCAGCAACATGAATGGAACATGGCTATAGAGATACTTTTGTCACATTTCAAACCTATTATCATAGATATTTTTGAACATAGGGCACAAATAAAGCACACGCTACGCTCTAATGAAAGGAGCGTGGAGTAAAAGGGTTTTGGACTTTCTAGATTAGGATAAAAGCAAGATGCAGCGGTTTAACCGGTTATGCAGTGAATGGTACCCCGTTATGTCCGGGTTATTCAACTAAGGGTAGGGTAGGGCCCACAGTTCACAACCACATAGTTGGAGGGTAGTAAGTAGGGTACTATACTTCACTGACTGAGCCCTAGACCTGGCTGGCTCTATTATACTGTTGTTTCAGAGGCTGGGTTTTGGGCTCTTCGCTATTGATGGTTTCTGATAAAGACCTTACTCTTTTCAGTGGGTCTTTATACGATTGTCGATCTATTAAGACATTCTCAATTTACATATATACCCTTCTCTTCTTCTAATCTCAAGAGAAGAGAGATGAATCTTTTTTGTGTTGATGAAATTGCCGGTTGCAAAGTATGCAAGCATGGTGCCCAAACTGCTTCCTGGCTTTACTGCCATGCTTCTTTTGGTTCATTGATGTGGCTTTATTTATGATTCTGCCAAAGTTATTTACTATACTCAATTTGACAACTTACTAACAGTAGTATTAATTTGGTCATTCAATATATTGTCCGTCAATTTGATACAAATATGACACCATGTTACCTCCTCTAAACAAAAATTGACAGATGTTACCAATATATACGGCAAATTCTATGGTACACCTATAAATTTGAGTGTATTGGTACACCAAATCATTAAATTAATAGTTAAATGTGTTATTTTTTGAAGAGAAAAATTGTTTTCTATCACCTATAATTATAATAATTAAATCTTATTTACCAAAAACGTCAAT
>Ga0228710_1007293_pt1 | contig 16396 bp, 23 predicted proteins | sample MedpolnodulmetaG_FD_177995 | JGI IMG/M metagenome (GOLD analysis project Ga0228710, IMG submission 177995) | Root nodule microbial communities from Medicago polymorpha collected in Santa Monica, California, United States - pink nodules | ecosystem: Host-associated > Plants > Roots > Nodule... | reverse complement strand
AAATCGTGCCACGATTTTCCATCTCATGGATCCTTGCTCCCTGCCAACAAAATCGTGCCACGGTGCCTCAAATCGTGCCGCGATTTTAGGTTTCCTGCAAATCCAATTTGAAGCCAATATACAACACTTTCTTCTCCTGCTTCTTCATATGTCTTAGTTGTATGCTTTTGAACTTCATCTATCCTCTTTTGAAGTATAGCTCTCACCTTTTAAATTTCAGCACATCCTCAAGAAACCTCATCTGTTGATTTAGAGGGTAATTAATATCAAAGAACTCAAATATATATGAACAAAGAAACTAAAGTTGTGAAACTTGAATCAAAAGCATTGCTAAATGTCGGCCCCATAAACTTCTTTAACATTTCAAGAAAAACTTGCCTCAGTTTTTATATCATATGCACACTTTGCATCATTCATGCCGTTTCGAATTTTAGTAACGATATCAGAATACGACATCTTCGCCACCGACTTCTGTGGGTATACAAAATAATATTAAAAAGAACTCATATTTGACCAAAGAAAATAATTAAATTGTTTGAATCAAAAGCATTGTTATTTGTCCCATGATATTTCTCGAAGAAACTTGCCTTGGATTTTGCCCAAGATCTCCTTTCGGGATATCTCTTCCTTTCGGAGTATCTCATAAAATTGATTGATTTATTCACATCATAGCCTTTGATAACAAACAAGAGAAACATTGAATTGGAAAATATAAAAAACAAAAAAAGGACAAAAAAATTAATTAAACAGTAACCCCACAAAAAAAGAACTATGAGATATGGACTTTACCATTTTCATAATTGTGCAGCCTCCTCTTATTCTCAAAGGAAAGAGTTTTGAATAGAATGTTCCAAGAACATTGAACACATTTGAAACGCATTAATGATTTTACCAGTAGACGACTTAGTATCTCTATCTGTAGATCTTCGGTTAAACATTCCCAATTCATTCTTTCTGCACGTGCACGTGGTAAGAATGAAAATACATACATGAAAAAGTAAAGCAAGAATGAAATAGCTTGATTATTGAAATAAGAGAAAGATATTATGAAAATGGTAAAACCTAGACAAGAAGCATTGAGTAAAAAAAGTAAAAACCTAACCCCATAATTCTGAGAAGATTTGAATATTTTGAGCAGGCAAGATGATGATGATGATGATAACAACAACAACAACAATAAAGGTCAGCCTTCTCCATTCGAAGGCAAGAAAATTTGAAACCTAACCACCAAACCCGAGAAAATTAGAATATTTCTTTTGAAGTTCAGCTCTCAGCTTTGGAAGTTCATCTTTCTTTCAACGTTCAGTTGCTGCTCTCTCCTCCTTCTGAAGGATCTGTTGGTTTAGAGATTAATATTAAAAAGACCTAAATATGGACAAAGAAACTAAAATTATTTGAATAAAAAGCATTGCTAAAAACTCCTTAATATTTTTAAGAAAAAACTTGCCAGCCGTATATAAGTATAAGGCATGGAGGGTCGAGATTTTGGCTAACTTCTCTTTTTTGGCCACTTTTCCCCTGTGAAATGTTGAAGATTGGGGAGAGACTCAGCTGCACCTGTAAAATGAAAGAACAAAATCGTGAAAAGACAAATTTAATTTGATGATAATAATAATCTATAACAATATACAACAATCGGGTGAACAATGCACAAGAATAGAACAATGATGGACTATAAAAAAAAAAAAAATTGTGTTTAGGTGTAACATTTTTTCTTTCAATTTTACCTTTCACTAGGGTTACCGGGGCACGGCAGTTGACACCGTAGAAATTTAAGAAAATGATGTAATAGAATGTAATCATGGGTATCCGTATAGTACCGATAGTGCTTTAATTTATAAGTGTATAACCCTCAACACACAAACACTATATTGCATTCATCAGACGACCAAATTCAAAACAAAAGATGCATTGACTTGAATTAGGAAATTAAAAACCAAACAAGGACAAAAAAAATTAGTTTAATTCATTCCATGACAGAACAAAAAATCCCAAATTCAAAAATTTTGTATAAACCCTAACCCTAAAGAAAGTGTATTAATCACGAACAGGAAAGTGTATTATAATATATCGTACTATTTAATTCAACTTTTTCCCATTTGATTCATAGTCTCAGATTCGATACTCTTTAAGGCCAATTGGATGGGATAGTTTAGCTTCTTCAAAAAAAAAAACGTTTTCCCATTTGAGTGGTCGATTAATCTAATAAAACAATATAAAGAAATATACACTTGTATATCATCTTAATATTTTTTGTCAAAAATAAAATCTTCTTATTATATTTTTGGCTTAATTGCACTTTTGGCCCCCTATGTTTCAAGAAGTTGCGATTTTGACCCTCTAACTAATTAAAATACAAAACAGCCCCATATGTATTGGATCTTTGGCAGTTTTGGTCCCCTAGACCAATTTTGACTTGGTCAACGCTGACGTGGCACTTCAAAGCCGCCACGTGTGTATTGTTTTAATTAAAAATAAAAATAAAAAGCCACATATAAATTAAAGAATTAAATAAATGAAAAAAAACAAATAATTAAAAAAATTAAAAAGAAAGAAAAAAAAAGGAACCACATTAACATGCTTAATCTTCCCTAAAATCTCCATTTGCATCTCAAACTCTTTTAGTAACAACAACATCTTTCAACCTTTTAACAACCACCGTTATTCCTTCTTCCAACATTGCTTTATACGAAATTCCAACACTTCCCTTTCCTAATACCTCTGCAGAAGCTCTAAGCAAATCTTCGAAATCGTAACCGTATATACCATCGTCGAAAAACACCAGTTTGTTTCTCTCCCTCTCCGCTTCGGCTGAACCGCCAGTTATATCATCTTTTGAAGACGACATACCGGCTTCAGCTGGAGCTGAACGTGCTGCTACTACTGGCTTTGGTGGTTTTGCTGGTGTCCGGCGACGGCGTTTTCTGAGACAGAGTAGTAATAGTAATAGCAATATTTGTTTTCTTTTCATTTATTTAATTCTTTAATTTATATGTTGCTTTTTTTATTTATTTTTAATTAAAACAATACACACGTGGCGGCTTTGAAGTGCCACGTCAGCGTTGATCGAGTTAAAATTGGTTTAGGGGGCCAAAACTGTCAAAGGTCCAATACATAGGGGGCTGTTTTGTATTTTAATTAGTTAGGGGGCCAAAATCACAACTTCTTGAAACATAGGAGGCCAAAAGTGTAATTAAGCCTATATTTTTTGGTACATACCAATGGAATACTACTGAATATAATTATTAAAAAATTTATTTTAATGGAGCGGGCGATGCATCATTGGTGGTAGACATCATCAAAACTTTGTTGTGAACTTGGTTCATGTGTAGCAACAATATTACAAAACTAGGACTTAGTTTCTCAATGTGGCACTCATATCCATTACTTTGTATTTCAAGTTAAGTGTAAAACACTGTATGTTTTAATGGGATAGAGTTCCTCTTATGCTCCCATTTAATAAAATTTCTTGCTTATCCAAAAAAAAAAATTAAAAGATGGTTTCATGGTAACATGTGCTCTTAATTACTACTGATTCAATTCCGGTTCAACCACGATTGACACTAAAGCGGTTGTCTTTATTGGTTTAATGACCGGTACAGTTTGCAAACCATTGATTTTTCATATGGCTAATAATGAACCGAACCAACTTAAAAATAGTTCGCAATTTGATTCATTAACCAATTCATTACATGACTCATCAAATGAGTCCATCTTAAGTTAATAATTAATCTCGTTAAGAAATGAATTGAACTTGAGTTATGTAGTGTTTAGCATTTTATTTTATGAGCCAAATCGATATGTGTGTTTTGGTGGGGGTGTCACTTCGGTTTTGGTCCTTATAAAAACAATGGTGTGTTAATAACATGGCATAATTATATTTTATACTAATAAAAAAAATATTGATATTAAAAAGATAAACTATTTTAATTTTAAAACACTAATTTTATTCCTTCAAAAAATCACTAATTTTATATTGACATTAAACTCATAAGGGCCCAACATTAGGGTTTTTTTCGTTGAGAAAGATAATGAATTGATGCAAGTTCTATGTTCTTTAGTATGTTCACTAATGTTTGTTCTTAGTTGTGTTCAAGTTTGAATCTGTGTTAAAGAATCGTTGTTCGAAATCGTGTTCTTGGTGAAGAAGAAGAACAGACGTGTATAACTTCTTTTTGCTAGATTGAATAGAGTGCAAGCTTGTAACTGGTAAGTATTATGTTGTGAGGAAAAATTGTAAGGTCAATAACACGGTGTGAATGATGTTAGTGGATTAGTTCATTTACCTAAGTATATATAACAATGTGGGAGGTAGGGATGGGTATAGGCTAGGCCGAGTTAGGCTTTACAAGGCCTAAGTCTGGTCTGCCATATTTTTTTAAAGTCTGACCTTCAGAAAGCCTGATACGGCCTGTTAGCCTGTTTTAAAACTTATATCTTATAAACATCTTTAAATAAGCAATGTGATCTAAGTTTAAATGGACTAGCGAACTAATAGTTCAATTAGATTAAACTCTCTTTTGATAATCAACACGAGGTTTTAGGGGATTCGACTATATATTGTATCATATTTCTATTCTAGTTTATAATAATACATTTATATATGCAACAAATTAATGTATACTAATAAAGCTTAAATTATTGAAAAAGTTTACATATTTATATTTTAATTCAAAGTACAAAATATAATATAATAATAAATAATAATATTCATATTACTTAAATAGACCGGCCTAATAGACTTAAGAGGCTTTTTGATAGGCCTGTGGCCTGCCCTTTTAAGTTAAATAGGCTTAAAAAAAACTTAGGTCTTCTCTATTTAAGAAAAAAGTCTGGCCTGACCTGTCGTAGGCTAGGCCGTAGGCCCCTGTAGGCCGGCCTGACCTATTCCCATCTCAAGTGGGAGGATATCTCATGAATAGGATTGCAATAACAAGATATTTTTTTGGTGGATGCCAAGATATGATTATGCATATTCCTAGAAAGAGAGTAGCTATAGATAAAGATGATACAATTTTGAAGTGGAAAACTCTATGGAGGAAGTAGATTTCTTGTAGACATTGCGAAGAGATCTTGTTATTGTAAACTTTGAAAAACTTGCACCACTAGTTCCTTAGAAAAAAACATCCAAAAGTAGTTACAAAGGTTTATTTCACCATATTAATGAGTGGAAGGACTGTATTTTGGACCTATCAAACTTAGTGCACCTCGAACTGAACAATCAAAGCCAATTCAAATTGATGATGATGAACCTAAAGATGGAGATGGTGAATTAACTCAAGAGTAGATAAATGATCTCAAAGTTGGAATATGTTTAAGGACATTAAGGAAACTTCTTTCATTCATGGAATAAACCAACATATGTAATGAACAAGCTATTTTGGTTGTACTTTGTTGTTTTGGTTGTGTATCACCAACTTGGTCTTAAAAATGTGGACGTGGGTCTCATAAATGATATTTTGCCTTTAAAAGAAATTGAAGATTTTGTAAAAAGGTAATTATTTTCGTGAGTTTAAAAAAATAGAGGAACCAAAAATGTAATTATGAAGAAAAAAATTGTAAAATCATACAATATTTTAATTTAATATAAAATATAGATTTTAAACACTATAAAATATCTAAATCAAACATTTTTTATGTATTAATTGAAACATATTTATTTAAAATAATTAATTAAAATTTTATGTTGAGTCTAAATTAAACTAAACCTATGTTGTATTCCACATTTGGAGACAAAAGAAATTAATTTAAAGGTGTAAAAATAATTTTGACATGTTTGGAGTAAAATAGATTTTGTCCCCATAATAATCTTATGGTTTAATAAGTTTTTTATCCTTATAAATATTTTAAATTTTGTTTTTAAACCCTTTAAAAAAAATCTGTAAGCTTTGGTTCCAAATACTTTGCGTCATGACTTTTCATTCATGTCTAAGTAAACAAAATTTCATGAAAATTGCTAACAACACACTTTTCAACACATTCTCTTTGATTGGATAAATTCATATGGGACCTACTAAATTTACATGAGATCCACTTGATTTAGTGGGACCTATATGAATTATTTTAACCAATCAAAGAGAGTATTTTAATTAATTTAATATTTCTTTATATATAGTATAAAACTTTGGGCGATGGGGTTTTGGGGCGACGATAGGGTTCAGACAAAAGAAGCGATTTCGACTCCGGCACGGTGCAGCTTGCCTTTATTACTGCCACTGAGTTTCTTCATCTTGTGAACACGCAATCGCGATGACACTTAAGGGTGTTGCAAAGATTGGCTCACGTAATTCACATAATTAGAAACTTTTTGGTTCTGTAATTATTGTTTTCAGTTTACAGCGCAATCGATTCCTTGCTTCCCATCTTCCTGTTTCCGCTTTGCTGAGTCACACATTCTTGTACCAGACTGTTTCACGTTTTCTGCCAATTCAATGACTGGTTCTTAAATTTGAAGTCGCGCAACCGCGCTAACACCCAGTGCATTACAAAGGTTGATCACGTGTGCATCAATACTAGAACCGGACTGGTGAAGTGTGAAGACCACTGATGGCATACACGCGCCCATGGCCATGTGTGTCCAAAGCTGCACCATCCATATCAGCCATGGTGCAATCTGCAGCAACGATCCAAACAGCACCTAAGTCTTTCGCAACGGCTTTAGCGGGTGCAACAGTTACTGATGATAGGCCCTTACCCTCTCCGTGCATTAAAGGCGAAGCATTGAGCATCAAAATTTGTCAGGAGGAGTACCGTAAGGGAGTAGAAGATTGCAAGAAGGCGTTGAGGGCTCGTTTAACCATTAACAAAGGAGAAAAATCGTACTCAGTGCGTGATCTAAGTAATAAAATTGGAAAGTTATCGAAGACAACGGTTGGTTGGAAAATGGTACCTCTTGGCAAGGGGTATTATGATTTTCACTTTGACTTGGCGGATGATTTAAGAAAAATATGGGCAGTAGGCACCGTTAACCTCAAGCCAGGTTTACACGTTTATCACAGTAGACTAAGGACTACACCTATCTGACACAGAAGCAAACACATGTATCGCTTTGGATACAATTGGTGGGAGAGAACATTGAAGGAAATCGCAAGTGCGATTGGCACACCAATTGATATAGATGAACCAACTAGAAACCGTACTTTTGGGCATTATGCTAGAATTCTTGTCGACATTGATCTTTTAAAGAGAGTTTATGATGAAATTCTTGTCGAAAGAGAGGGCTTCGCTTTCAAAGTTGAGCTTAAATATGAGAGGAGACCTCTATTTTATCATCACTGTTATTCTATTAGACACAACGTCTCCTCATGTCGTTGGTTACATCCGCAACCACCGAAGGACAAGAATAATCATGATCAGGGGAAACAGATTGTTGTTGCCGAGACAGCCCCTAAACATTCTCGGCATAACAACAGCAGCAATGATGTGGGTGCTTCTTCTACACCTACACCTACATCATTGGTCTCAGCTTCACTGGCCTTACAGGCTTCATTTCCTTCCCCTGCTTTGACACTCAATTCACAGTTGGGGCCGGTTGTTACATCTACCGTGGCTAATTCTCATATGGCTATGTCCAATACTTTCAGCTTTCCATTACACCATGTGTTTGATACAATTGCTCCTAGAGAGTTGCCACATACTATGCCAGTGCTAGAGCTTGTTTCCCCTGTAGCGCACAATGGCGTGCAACCCGTAGAAGTGGTGAGGTTGCATCAGACATCGCGGGAGGTGCTGGAGAACCCCTTGGTGACTGATGTTACTAAATCGCTTTTGGATAGTGTGGAACATAATCTATGAACCTGCGGGAGCTGGTGGAGAGTCCCAAGGGTTCTAATGAGCGTGCAACCCGTAAAAGTGGTGAGGTTGCATCAGACATCACGGGAGGTGCTGGAGAACCCCTTGGTGACTGATGTTACTAAATCGCTTTTGGATAGTGTGGAACATAATCTATGAACCCACGGGAGCTGGTGGAGAGTCCCAAGGGTTCTAATGAGCGTGTCACACAGTCATCCCCTCTTGGGCATGAGGACATACGACCTAACGGAGTGGAACAGACAACTCAGACATCGCAAGAGGTGTTTGAGAACCCCATGGTTGATGATGTTTCTAAACCGCTTCAGGATGGTGTGGAACATGATCATGTGAGCCCACGGGAGTTGGGGGAGAGTCCCAAGGGTTCTCGTGAGAGTGTTACAAGACCATCCCCTATTGAGCATGTTGACATGCATGAGGTGTCTGCTGAAGTTCAGGATCATTCGGAGGATTTTACTGATGCCCGCCCCATTGATCCCCTTGTAGATACTCTTGATATCTCTGATGGGTCTCTTATTGATGTTGATGTGACCGAGATCAACTCTCAGGAGTCTGTAGAACCGGTGCAAGTTCTGAAGGACACAGTTGTTAAGCGTGATAGAGGTGCTTGCTGGATCAAACGTCATGAAATCACCTATGGTCGCCGAATCATCTAGTGTTGTTGATGGTGGTATGCCCACGGCTAATGAACAAGAGCTGGTTATTTTGCAACGGCAAGAGGTTCACCCTAGCAAGAATATCCAGCATGGTCTAGATTTGTGGGATAGAGTTCGAGAGTATGATGCAAGATCAGCAGCTGAAACAACTGACAACTTCATGTCTGTTCTTACAAGAAATCAGAAACAGAAGCTTAAGGTTCAACACGTCCTTTCAACGCAGCCGCCAAAGTCCCATGCACGGGGTGACAATCAATCCATTGATCAATGAATATTCTCTATTGGAATGTTAGAGGTATCGGTAACTCTGACACTCGGCTTGCTTTAAAAAAATTATTTATGTCCCACAAACCTATTCTTATTTTTGTTACGGAACCGATGGTTAATTTTGCACAAATTCCTACCTGGTATTGACCTTCTATCGGCGTGTCTAAATATTGCATCAATAATAGAGGTCCACTTCTACCTAATCTTTGGGCTCTTAAGGGAAATGACTTTCTTGCTACTATTATTTTTGTGTCTGATCAATCCATAGCTTTGGAGATTTCTTGTGATCAGTCAATTGTTTATATTGCTGCGATTTATGCTAGTACTTATTATGTGAAACGTCGACAATTTTGGACTGATCTTACTCACCTTCAAGGATGTTTCCAAGGACCGTGGCTTTACAAGCGCCCTCCTCCTTTGTCATGTGAAGACTTTTTAAATTGGAAAAATGCAAATGTTTTAAATCATCTGCCTACTTTGGGGCCTTTTTACACTTGGACAAATGGTAGATTTGGTAATGATAATGTTGCTCTTCGTCTTGATAGGGCGGTTTGTAATGAAGAATGGATCAATTTTTGGCGTAACTCTACTTGTTCAGCTTTAGTTCATCATCAATCTGATCACAATCCTATTTTGCTTTCTCTCATGATGATTGTAGAAAATTGGTGATGGACGCTTGGTCTAAGGGTGTTAGAGATCAAGGCATGACTCGGTTATAGGCTAAGTTACGTAATTTAAAAAATTCTTTCAAGATTTGGAACCGCTCGATTTTTGGTGATGTTGATAGGCAAGTGTGTCTTGTTGTGGATGAAGTGAACCGAATACAACATCTAATTGATTGTGAGGGTTTTTATGACCATCTTTACTTGCAGGATTTAGAAGCGCAACTTCTTTTAACAAAAGCTTTAAATGTCCAAGAACAGTTATGGAAAGAGAAGGCGAGAAATCAACAATTTGTTAGTGGTGACCGGAACACGGCTTACTTTCACAGTGTATCTAAAATCCGGGCAGCAACCAAATCAATTTCTTTTTTGCAAGATGGTGACAATGTTATCACTACCCCATGGATATAGAGTTGCATATTCTCTCTTATTTTCATGCAATTTTCAGCGTGGATAACAATTGTGCTTAGAATACACTGGTGGATGAAACAATTGCTTCTTTAGTGACAGATGTTGATAATCAAATACTGCTGCGTTTTCCTTTGCATGACGAGATTAAGGAGGCGGTGTTTGCTCTTAATGTTGATGGGGCACCAGGTCCGGATGGGTTTGGTAGCCATTTTTACCAAACTTTTTGGGACGTTGTTGGCATTGATGTGGTTCAATTCGTACAAGAATTCTTCCTTCGTGGTGTGGTTCCGCCTAATATTAATTCAAATATGATTGTGTTGATTCCGAAGACTCCAGGGGCTCAGTCTATGGGTGACTACCAACCTATAGCACTTGTAAACTTCCAGTTCAAAATCATTTCTAAAATTGTGGCTGATAGGCTAGCTTGTATCACTTTGCGAATTATTTCGGTTGAGCAACGGGGCTTCGTCTGTGACCGCAACATTTCTGAGTGTGTTATTATTGCATCTGAGGTGATCAGTTCTCTTGACAAACGGCAGTATGATGGGAATATTGCACTCAAAGTTTACATTTCCAAGGCATTTGATACATTAGATTGGAATTTTATGATCATGGTGCTGCACAACTTCGCTTTCTCCACTACATTCATTAACTGGATTCTTGCTATTTTACAATCGGCTCGTTTATCTATTTTGGTTAATGGCAAGGTGGTTAGTTTTTTCTCTTGTTCCCGTGGGGTGTGTTAAGGCGACCCTCTTTCTCCCCTTCTATTTTGCCTTGCCGAAGAGGTTCTTAGTAGGAAATCTCGACCTCTTCAGCTAGGGGGCAGATAACTCCTATTTCATATTGTCGTGGGACTTTTATTCCGACTCATGTGTTGTATGCTGATGATATTATGATCTTTTGTACAGGGTTGAAGAGTAATATTTGGGAGCTTCTTAGTATTTTTCATAAATATTCAGAGGTTTCTGGTCAGGTTATAAACAACACAAAAAGTCGTTTCTACACAGGAGCTATGTCCAGAACTCGGACAAATATGATTGTTAATATGTTGGGTTTCTTTGTTGGAATGGTTCCTTTTCAGTATCTTGGTTGTACCATCTTTCAAGGAAAGCCCAAGATAATTCACTTTCAAATGATTGCAGACATAATTAAAAATAAATTAGCTACTTGGAAAGGTAGAATTCTTTCAATTATGGGAAAGGTGCGGCTTGTAAAATCAATAATCCATGGGATGCTTGTTTATTCTTTTCATGTTTATCTTTGGCCTCGAAGGCTGCTCCGGTTACTCGATTCGTGGATAAAAAAATTTATTTGGAGTGGTGATGTTCTTACTAAAAAAGTTTGCACGGTAACGTGGAAAGTGATGTGTCGGCCGTGGGCTGAAGGTGGGTTGGATATCAAGCCTACGCGTTTGAATAATGAAGCTTTGATTCTTAAATTTTCTTGGGATATAATTACAAAAGAAATTCAATGGTCCAATTTATTCAAGCTGCGTTATCTCTCAAATGGTCAGCAAAGCAAGCGCTACTTTAAATCCTCGGTTTGGTCGGGCATTAAAGTTCATATAGGCACAGTTTTGCTTAACTCCTTGTGGATAATTGGAACCGGGGATCGTATTCATTTATGGACCGACAATTGGTTAGGTGAACCTTTGGTGGATTTGGTGAGTCTTGATGCTGAATTTCATGGGCGTCTTAAAGGAATGCTGTCGGAAGTTATTATGAATGGAACCTTGATCTTGCCTGCGGTTCTAACAGAACTTGGGAACATTAAAAACCGAGTTGATAACATTGTTTTACCTCATAGTCAGCTCCCGAATGTATTGGTTTGGAGGCATACTTCAGATGGAACTCTTTCATCGAAGCATGCTTTCTCTTTTATGTGCCCGCGGACTCTTGTGCTGCCTTGAGCTGATTTAATTTGGAACACTTCTATACCGCCATCCCATTCGTTTATTTATTGGAGACTTCATCACGGTAAAATGCCCACTGATGAAAATCTTAGATATCGTGGATGCATTGTGGTGTCAGTTTGTAGTTTATGCTTGATAACAGATGAATCTACCGACCATCTTTTCCTTCGTTGCCAATTTGCTACCCGGTTTGGGACTGGACTGGTGGTAAACCTAATTGTGTCATTGACACCTCTTCCGTAGATTCTTTCCTTTCTTGTAAGCCAGGAAGGTGCTTCACTCTGTTTCTAAAGGTAAGTGCTTGCATTCGGACTTCGCCTTTCTTGATTCCTTTGCGGTCTCTCATCATTACCGTAGAGTCAAGGAAGTCATTTTGGTTTTATGGAAGGCCCCTACCTCTCCTTGGTTGAAAGTAAACACCGATGGTTCGGTGATCGGTGGACATCCAGCCTGTGGGGGGTTGTTCTGTGATCATCTAGGCACCTTTTGTGGTGCTTTTTATTGTAATGTTGGTTTATAGTCTGTTTTTTATGCGGAGGTTCTAGGAATTATTTTTACTATTGAGTATGTTGCCCGAAAAGGATGGAGAAACATTTGCCTTGAGAGCGACTCCACCAGTGCTCTTATGATTTTTTCGAACTCTTTGTTGGTTCCTATTATGTTACGTAATAGATGGAATAATGCTAGACGGCTCGGGATTCAGGTTATTTCTTCTCATATTTTTCGTGAAGGAAACTGATGTGTGGATAAATTGGCTTCTTTTGGGCACTCCATTGTTGGTGTGGTTTGGCTGGACAATCTTCCTACTGATTTGAGGCTTGATTTCTTTCGAGATAGATGTGGTCTCCCTAATTACAGACTCCCTTGATCTGTTATTTGGTTGGTCTCTGTATTTCTGCTATTTTCTTTTCTGTTTCCTTTCTTTTTTGTTTTTGAGGGTTTCGGTCTAGTCCCCCCCACCTTTTCTAATTATATTCCCCCATTTTTTAATAAAATTTTTATGAGTTTGGCGGCATAGGATGGAGGTCTCTAGGGGTGCCAACCTAATTGGGATGTCGATGATGCCTCTTGATGTCAATCCACTCTCCTTGTTTATCAAAAAAAAAATTAATTTAACATAAATTATAGATTATAAACAATATAAAATATCTAAATCAACATTTTTTATGTATTAATTGAAACAGATTTATTTAAAATAATTAATTAAAATTTTATGTTGAGTCTAAATTAAAATTTTTTATGTTGTATTCCACATTTGGAGACAAAAAAAATTAATTTATAGGTGTAAAATTAATTTTGACATGTTTGGAGTAAAATCGATTTTGTCCCCATAATAATTTTACGCTTAAATAAGTTTTTGATCCTTATAAATATTTTAGATTTTGTTTTTAAACCCTTTAAAAAAAATTCATAAGTTTTGGTTCCAAATACTTTGTGTCATGACCTGCCTTTTCATTCATGTCTAACTAACAAAATTTAATGAAAATTGCTTAGCAACATACTCTCTTTGATTGGTTAAAATTCACATGGGATCCACTAAATTTATATGAGATCCACGTGATTTAGTGGGAACCATATAAATTATTTTAACCAATCACATAGAGTGTTTTAAAAAGTGTGTGTTAAAATGTGTGTTGTTAGTTCCCTCAAAAAAAAATGTGGGTTCTAGCGTTCTTCAAATTTCAAATCGGAAACAAAATTTCATATATTAGAAGGTTAAAAACGTATTTGAATCTTAATTATAATGTAGCTAGACATTAGTTCCCGGTCTCGAAGAAAAAGTAATCGGCCCACCAACATCCAAAGCACCAAACAAAAAGGCATTCGATAGGATGGGCAGTGATTTAACCGAAATCATGACAGAAAAGGAAACAGGTTTAGCTCGAATACCACCCACACTCTAAGCACCAAAACATGACAAGAGTTAGAGACGATGAATATGGACCCAACACAGAGGCGGCCACCACCCAAGAAATAACTCCATTAACAAGCATATACCACCACCAAATAACACCGCCTAATACAAAACAAACACCACAATCTCATCACAGACCCAAAAATGTTTGCGGCACTACAAAACCATAACACCCAAAAAACAAAGACCGAGCAACTGATGGTCGGATATAGCACGGGTACAAAATCGTTTACCAAGTAATAAAGTGATAAGAAACCCTAACCCCAATGAAATCGGCATTATCACATAACACAATCAAAGGCTAGAAGAGATATAGTAATCAATCAACTAAAATGTAAATCAACCTTTTTTTGTCCAATAGAAATAAAGGTTCAAAATAGTAAATTAAATTCCACAATTTTGAAGTGCTTCATCCTAAGCCTCCAACACTTTTGTCTCATATTGCTTCATCTGTACTAGCTGTCAACTTTCGAACTTCATCGATCCTCTTTTGAAGTGCAGCTAACAGCTTTTGACTTTCAGCGTTATCCTTTTGATGTTTAGCAGCTAGCTCCTTTTCAAGTTGAGCCTTGCAAGTCAACACATCCTCCAGAAACCTCATCTGCTAGTTTAGTGGTAAATTAATTAATATTAAATAACTCAAATATGAACAAGGAAACTAAAATTGTGAAACTTAAATCAAAGGCATGTAAATGCTAGCCCCCATAAACATTATTAAGATTTCAAGAAAAACTTGCCTCGGTTTTTATATCAAACGCACACTTCGCCTTTTTCATGCCACTTCTAATTTCAGCTAGGACATCATCATGCGACATCTCTGCCACTAACTTCTGCATATATAGAGATTAATATTGAAGAACTTAGATATGGACAGGGAACTAATATTGTTCAAATCAAAGGCATTTCTACAGGTTCCTTAACATTTCTAGAAAAAACTTGCCTTGGATTTTACCCAAGATCTCCTTTTCGGGTATCTACTCCTTTTGGGGTATCTAAAATTGAATGATTCATTCGCAGCACGGCCTTTCAAAACAACTGAAATAAACATTGAAAATGGAAAATTTTAAAAATAAAATAGGACAAAAAATTAATCAGTTAAATTCCATGACAAAATAATATAAAACCCAATCAAAAAAAGGGTTTAATAAACCCTAACCCCCAAAGAAAGGATGGTGAGACTATGGGTTTTACCATTTTGAGAATTGTGCAGCATCCTCTTATTGACAAAGGAAGGAGTTTTAAATAGAATGTTCCAAGATCGTTGAACACTTTTGTAACGCATCAATGATTTTGTCGGTAGACGAACTAATATCTCTATCTGTAGATCTTCAGTTAAACTTGCCCAATTCATTCTATCTGTACATACACAAGGTGAAAAAAATCTCCAAGTTAAAACTTGAATTGAAAAAGAAAGAATAGTAAGGAAAGAATTGAAATAGCGTGGTTATGAAAATAGGAGAAAGAGATAATGAAAATTGTTGTGAACCATTAACAAGAAGCATTTTTTTAACAGCAAAGTTTATTAATAACCAAGCCTTTGTACAGGACGAGCAAAGACCGGCAATATAAGAACAACAAAACAAAGGGCGACGTATATAGGCGGAACACCCAAAAGAAAATTCATACACCTCTCGTTCATCATAATCACACATATAGACAAATCCCAATCGAGGGGTACCGTCAACTCCAATAAAAACAAACCTCCAAATACAAGGCCAATGCCAATACAAAGTTAAACCCCTACGCACCAACATAAACCAAACTTTAGCTTAAACCTCCAACTTCATCATGAATGACCACATAAGCAAAATTCAATAACCTATCGCCCGCTACTCATCACACCAACCCCCTAAAAACCCTCCTCATCATCACAGTTGAGGGCTATTAAACACCTGAACTGACCCTCGGTGTGTGGGAGGAGACGCCATAACAAGCCAAAAATTTGAGTCACAAAATTGACTCCAGATGTCGAATCAAAAGTGATCGGCCCACCAAACTCTAGAAACAAATTACTAAGGCACCCTTCAACTCTCGGTCCACCATATAAGTCAGATACATTACCCAGTCAAAATACTTGAAACTAGACACTAACTTTCGATCTCGAAGCAAAAATGATCGGCCCACTAGAGTCCAAAGTTGCCATATGAGGAATGGCAGCGCAACTAGAACCAACTTGAATACAAGAAGACTAAGAAAATTAAAAACCTAACCCTCCAAAATCCGAGAAGATTTGAATATTTCGACCAATCAATCACGTAAAAGATTGAAAGGAAAGATGAGACATAATAATAAATAATAATAAATTTCAGTCTTCTTTTGAGGGCTAGAAAATTTAAAAATCTGACCCCCAAATCCGAGAAGAATTGAATATTTCTTTTGAAGAACAGCTCTCAGATTTTGAAGTTCATCATTCTCTTTCAGAAATTCAGCAGCATTCTCCTTTTGAAGATAATCCTTGCGACTCTGCGCATGCTCCAGCAACCGCATCTGTTATTTAGAGATTAATTAGTATTAAAGAACTCAAATATGAACAAAAAAAATCAAAATTGTGAAACTTGAATCAAAATCGTTGCTAAAGGCTACCCCATAAACTCTGTTAACATATCCAAATAAAACTTGCCTCGTATGTTAACTTATACTCACAATCCCACTCATTCATGTGTCTTCGAATTCTAGCCAGCATATTATCAAATGATTCCTTTGGCTTCTGCATATATAGAGATTAATATTAAAGAACTCATCAAATATATAAAGAAACTAA
>Ga0228710_1007292_pt1 | contig 16398 bp, 6 predicted proteins | sample MedpolnodulmetaG_FD_177995 | JGI IMG/M metagenome (GOLD analysis project Ga0228710, IMG submission 177995) | Root nodule microbial communities from Medicago polymorpha collected in Santa Monica, California, United States - pink nodules | ecosystem: Host-associated > Plants > Roots > Nodule... | reverse complement strand
AAAAGTAAATCCTAAGATGTTCCCTTCTGACCTCATGCTTGAGAAAACAAAGACAAAAACATAGTACAGTACAGAGAGAGGAAGTAAACATGCACAAAACCCAACAAGATGAGAGAGAGAGAGAGAAAAATATTACAGAGAGAGAGCATGCAGTAGAGTAAAGTACAGGAGCGCGTGCGTGGTTCCCAACTTAGTTTGATGTTCTCAGTTGCATACAGTACAACAAGAGGTTGAGGTTGTGGTTTTGGTGGAACTAGAAAAACAGGTACTGTCTGGTGTGGTAATGCTATGAGATATACAAGAGGAGTGAGGTGGGGTGATAACTTAGCTTAGTCCAACAAAAGAAACCATCAACTTTGTTTATAGTACAAAAATGAACAAAAGAAAGAGAAAGACTACTTTCTACTTGCTTTTTCTGACATTGTCATTACATTATGCCACTCTCTTCTCGTCTTTTCTACTAGTAATATTCAATCAAAGTAATATTAAATAATCATTTTAACCACTTTTTTAATGAGCATGCTACTTCGGATAATAATAGGTTAACAAAAATAATTAGTTGGATATTATTATGCTTAGCTCAATTTAACTATAACTAGAGAAATACAATTGGTAGTATATGAATCTTATCTAAGAAAAATATTTGAGTTCAATTAATACAGTTGGTAATATGGGTCCTATCTAAGAAGAAAATTTTAGTTCATTTTTTGTTGACGTCTATTTGAAAGGTTGTCCATTTATGTTTATGAAAAATGGATTGAATCCTCTATTTAAAAGGTTGTCCATCTATATCTATTAAAAATGGATCAACTTGAAAATTAGTTTTATAATATATTTAAAGAATTTAACTTATGGAGACATCTCAAAATATAATTTGAAAAGAGAGAAAAAATTAGAACCAGACCTATGACATGATTCACACAAGTAAGAAATGGGTTGGTTGTTTTGAGAGAGAGAAATAATAACAAAGTTGCTTTACTTGTATGAATTTTTTTAATTTTAAGTAACAATTTAGTCTCTTAATGTTTTTTTTCTTCTTATTTCTGATTTGTTCATCTATGTTAAATTTGTCAATATTGTATCGTTTTTTTGCGTAGTTGTTACACCATCATTCAAAAACTAAGAAAATATATCTTCATTTTTGAATAAAGAAAAAATTCACCAAATTCAGAAACTTGGATCTTTATCTCCGACATGAACAAAACAATTTTTTTGAGAAAATATGAATGGTAACAAAAAACAAAATATGGACTATCAATGAGACCCATAATTGTTGTTGGGTCATGAAACATGTCTTCAACAAGCAAATTTATAAATAAAAGCAAAACAAAAAATGCATTTAAACTCAACGGTAAACACAAAACCCTAGAAACGGACGATATTTTTGAAGTCGTAGACGAGACTTTAGAGTTTTAGATTTAAAGAAAAACAGTAGATCAAATCATAACTTAGAAACGAAGATTAGCTCAGTTGATAAAAAAGTTGACTTATCCTTAAGGTCGTGAGTTTAACCGCTTATCTGGTTATCTCTTTTGTGAATGGTATGCAAGTATCTTCCTTACGCTCACTAAGCTTTAAGGCTTACCTTAATGAGCAACTCAACTCACTTAAATTTTCCTCTATCAAACAAATATTTAAGACTTGAGTGGATATTATTATTTAAAAATGAAAATAAATGTTGTTTATCTATCCGAATCACCTCCAACAGATTTAAACTGCAGAAAATGTTTTGTTGAAACAGGATTATTAATTTGTCATTTGTATCACACCTAGCTAATTGAAAAAGATAGTTTTTTTTTCAATAATTGAAAAAGGTTATGTTAAGTGTATGCATATTTGTTTTTATATGTAAAATCTTTCAAATATCCAAATAAAATATTTTTATTTGCTGCTCATAAAAAATATGTTTTCTTTTTGCTTGTATATTGACCTTTTTGGGTTTCTTCCATGGATATATTGACATTGAAGCTAGTCGTTTACTTATTACTTGTTATTGAGGTCATGTCTTAGAGTTTAAGATACATATAACTTCTTCAAAAAAAAGATACATATAATATAATCCAACTTATGATTAGTTATACTAACTTATTGCATTGTAGATTATTTGAATGTTGGGCATTTATCTTTTAAAAAACTTTTAGCCATCATGCACCAAATACATGAAATGAAAAGTACCCACTTTATGACTGCTCGATGGTTGTTAGTGGTAATTGTGGTCTTTTCATAGGCCAACCGAGGTTGCACATTAACATGCCAATTTTTCTTCTTCTTGCAATTGCTTTTGCTTTATTTGAAATAATTTTTTTATTCGTGGTAGGCAGTGACAAGCTCATCTTTGCAATTGCTTACTAGTTAAGATAATGCATACATGCACGTGCAATTGCAAAACATGTAATATCAAGTGAAAGAAATTCAGGTTTTATTTCTTTAAAAAAAATGAAAGAAATTCAGGTTTTATTTTATTTTAAAACATGTGATATTGAGTTTTTTTTGTCAGATGTGGTATTGAGTTTAATTAATTAAATATATATGCATGAACGAACTTTGACCACTTTATATTCCAAAAAATATATATTATACGCATGAATGTGCACACCATATTTGGGTTGGGTCAATGCCAACGAAGATTTGGTCACTTTGTAAGGAAATGATTCACCAATAAGGTCGTTGATTTAATTTTCGTTGTCGATGTGAGAACCTCTTTGACGAGTGATTTATAAGTACCTTTGTATGTGTTTTTTGAGCCTTGAGGCCTGCTCTAACTTTGTTAGTTCTAAGAGTTCAACTCAACTAAACTTTTTCAAACCAGACTTGTTGACCAAGCCACCGTCTATATTCTGGATTGATTCAGATCGTATAATCTGAAATCATTCCTAGAATACTTTGAATTATATAATCTGAACTGATCACAGACTTTGTTAAAACTTGTACTTTGGAAGGTTTGGGACATTTTAGATTTTATAATTTAAACAATGTGGTCCACATTGCACCAAAAGTTTATGTGATTCATGATGCACGTAAACTTCTATAACTTGGTGTGTTTAGTTCATTTGCAAACCACACCACATAACCAGGAACACTTATCCAGTTGATGTAAACATCAAACTAGTTGCAATGTACGAGGATAAACCTAATATGTTTAGGGTTCACACGTTGATATCACACTATCTCGCTTAAAGGATCACCTACACCAAATTAAAGGTCATCTCTACCACATAAACACAAAAAGGATGGACAATGTTGAGTATCATCGTCCGTCAATGGACTCAGATGGAAGTGTCTGGTTCAACCAGAAGAAGCTCTGAAACAACGATGACGTGATAATCATGTTCTCTATATTTGGTGAGCATAGTTCGAAAGGACCGATCGAGTTAGGCGCTTCTTTGATCAGATCCTTCGGTCTAGAACCTACGAAGAATTAATGTTGTTTTATGTTTTTGAATTACGTTGTTGAAATTATGTTGTTGAAATTATTATGTTTAATGTATGTTGTTGTAGAATTTAATTTAATGTTAAGTTTTAAAATATATATATATATATTGTGTTCACAATAGAATAATCCAAACCACTCTTAATCCCTATACCAAATCTTCCAAACTTCAAGTTTCAACACAGTCTGGGACTAGTTTGGATTATATCATCTGAAATATTTTGGAAATTAGTTTGGATTATATAATGTGAACCATCTTAGAATGTGGATTGTGGCGTTACAAGCAAGGTTTTACGGTTATGGTGTGTTTAATGCATTTTTTGACATTTTAGATGTTTTCTTTGACTGTAGCTATAGTCTAGGAACATTCTGTGGCTATAAATAGTTTTGCATTCTTCAATATTTTTATTCATTCTTCACTTTTGATTCCTTCTACAATTTTCTTTCTTAATTTTTATTTGGGAGTGAGTTATGATACCATTGTCACTATTGACCATTCATATTGTTGTGGAGTTTATATGGGGAGAGTATAATGGTCAGCGGAGATATTCATATCAATTATAGTATGAATTCTTGATTTTGGTAGTTTCCATGTTGTATAAACTGAAAATCCCCAAAAAGGAGTCATATTATATAATCTGAACGGAGGTATTTTCAAAATATTATTAGAGAGCGCGTGAGAATTGGGGAGAGTAGGAAAAGAAAAACCCACCTCATGTTTGGCTAATAATGGGTTAACCTATTACCCAATCTCTTAAGAAAATTGCTCTACGTCCCCTCACTTTCGCTCAAAAACCTCTTGATTTATCAAATTGTAACTCTCGGTCACACAACCTATTGAGAGATATAATTTGAACGACAATTTTTTGCATAAGATTGTATCTCCTGATCGATTTATATCATATGTTGAGCAATCCACGTGACGTAATAGAGCAATCATCATATCTTAATGTGATTAAAAGACAATCCTAAAATTTAGCCTAAGTCAAAGCATTCCTGAAGACTATGAGAAACATAACCACAAAACGATTTGATCTTCTGCAACCCTAGAATGATACTTATTGGCTAAAAAGATGTGAAGTATACACAATCAAATAATTAAGAAAGAGGAATACTTACATATAGGGCCTTTGGATATTCAACTTAATCAAAATATTGTCATCAAAGGAATAGTCCAGTTATTTGAATTGAGATATCGAATGTTCGAATGACATGTAATATGACTGAGATTCAATATCCGCTATTGTCATTTTCCCCTCCCCAAACAAACTAATTACTTACATTTCTCAATAATAGTTCAAAAGAGTTCATCCATTTGTCATAATAATACACCCAAATTTCTTTCAAATAGCACAATATTCCTATCAGTTTTTTCTCATCATCAACATCAATCGAACTACAAAAAGACTAAGCTACATCAAACTTTATACCTTTGGCTCATACTAAAGTTTTTTTTTTTAAGGTGTGCTCTACAAATAAGCTTCAGAACAGTTTTTCCTATTCAAAAGTAAACTTCCATGAAGTCTAACTCAACCGACAATGTTGAAATTATTAGGTTAAACACCTTCACCCGGATTCAACTCGGGACATCACACTTGTGTGTGTGTGTGTGTGAATTTCAATGGTGTTTACCATATCTTTGAATAAATTTCAAAAGAGAAAGTGTGCTCAAGAATTAAGAGAGTTGAGGAAATTCATACCCCAAAGATAAATGCAAATGGCTACATCCGTAAGCATACCTCTTTCAAAATTCAAACAAATGAACATTTTAGAGTAGGTTGAAGCATCTCAAACACATTCACCTGAGATGGAAAAGCAAAGTAGCTGTTTAGCATATGGGACAGTAATTTAACAGAATTTTTTTAAACATTTTAGACACTAAGAAGGAATAATTGAAGAGACTGATCCTTTGTCACTAATAGAAGAACTTCTATTATGCTTTACATGTCTGTCCTTCAACTTCTCAACATTATTATGTCCATTGTTCTGTTTGCTAACAGATCCTTCTTGAGCACTACACATTTGAGACTTTATCTTAAACCCGAGTTTCTTTGACACAACTCCCCAAGCGCTTGTTGATGATCCCTTTGCCTTACCACCAAGTTTCTCAATCTCTTGCCTCATGTTTGAGCACTCTTTCTCGAGCTCAGATACCCTCATCCTCATGTTATCCATCCCCACTTTCAATACCTGATTTTCCTTGACTGCTGACACCCACCCACCTTCGTTGGATCCAACTAAACCACTTCTTAAATTTCTTGATCCATCGAGATTGTCTGATACTAGAAAACAGCCAGCTATTGAAGTACGAAGCTGGAGCTGCTCAAAAAATAGAACTTGAACTATGATTCTAATGGGGAGCCTTTCGTTCTGTGCGGCGTGGGTGCATGCTTCTAATGAGAGCTTCTGGCAGTCCATTAGCCTGCATAGTTGCTCTCTTTCTGTCTCCACCAACCATGGGTGAGACTACATTTTTTAATGATAGCAACATTGAATCAGTATACAGTAGTTAGAACCAACATGAATAAGCATTACAGTAACAGAAACCAAAACGACAGAAAATTTTATATATTTTCAAGGATTGGGAATAAAAGCATAAACTGGTGTATTTGCAAGCATGAAAAAAATTATTTAAACCAACAATATAGTTTGAAAACATTATACAGGTATCAAAGATATGTGGTTTTCAATCAAATATGTTTTGGGTAAAGTATGGTCACACAAATCAAGGATGAAAATTAAATATAGGCAACAAGTACTATCTCCGTCCCTGAACCCTATTTTGATTTTCTCGTCCATTTTTATAGGACCCCTATCAAATTCTCTATCCTGAAGGGTAAACTTGTAAAACAATACCAACTTTCTTAAAGTCTTTGTGATTTAGTCAACGGGATCCTATATTCAGGGACGGAGGTAGTACTATTTATTAAAAAGTAAAAAATTTAACACCTAGAAGCATTGCAGAATCGAAAATATTATTTGACAAACATATATAATATTCACTCAGGCCAACAAATGGCTCAACTGTGGCATGATGCATGTAACCATAAGCTAAACCCATTATAATACCATATACCACACCGAAGCATATTAAAACTAACTATAGAATGATATAAACAGACTTGCTCTAGCTACATACCTTCAAATAAATATCTATAGCACGATATAAACCATCATCCAAAGGCCTGGCATACTCTGGAACAGCCGCAGCAAGGGCTTGAAACTTGGGAAGTTTTAAGTTAACATCTGGGGCAACCTCTGCCAGGTAACCATCAATCAGTTTTGCCACCATGGTAATGGGTGTCAGCGAAGGTGATCCGATCAACTGGCCATCTTCATCAATTGAGCATGGAGACGCACCACCTGTAATCTGATCCATGGCAAGGAAATGATCAAGAATTCTTTGCACGCAGTCAACATTGTAAAGTGTCTCCATTGAATACGAGAAATTTGGCATCAAGAGATCTTCCAAAGCAGCTTGATCAAGCTGCATCCCGATCCGTTTCTCCAAACTTGATATGCAAGAGGGGTTCACCCGTAGAATCATGGCCGTTCGAAGTAGACCAAACAGGAACTTCGTTTGGACCAGGCCCTTCTGCATTGGGAGTAGTTGATCAATCTCTTCCAGAAGAATTTTTTGATCTTCTTCAGATGGTGGAGATAACGAAGCCGCCGGGGTAAGTCGGGTACTGGACTCACCGGAAACCTTACGTCGATTTAAACCAGGCAAATACGTTTTAGCATAGAAAGCAAGAGAACCGGCAATGATTTCCTGCCTAATGCCCCGAGATTCCATGACAGCTATCAACCTCTTATAAATCAGTAAACTCAAATTTGCTACATCCTCGTACCACCAATCTAAACTTGTATTCTTTGGTCTTGCCCCAGTACTTATTCCATTCCACAAAACACTTCCACCAGGGCTCTGCAGGGGACCACCACGCTCCAATACCGGCCACCCAAATAAATTTGGGTCAGTGGATGCCTTTGCTGCAAGCGATTCAATGCACCTCTTCACAATGTGAAGCTCTTCAGCTTGGTCCAGAACATCGTCACAGGTTTGAAGTGCCCTCATGGAGTCTCTCCAACTTCGGAGGACCACTTGATTGAAAAAGGTTTCAGCTTGGGAAATAAGATTACCTTCACCATATTCCTCAGTCATTTCAAGATGCTCGGCAGCACACCATAGGCACACAACATTTGATGCCGTAAGTTCGAGTTTCACGCCGTAGCAGAATTTTGCAACGAGTTCAAATGTTTTGGCCCCACCAGGAATGTCGTGAAGGTGTATGACACATTCTTCCTCTGATTCAGAAGCTTTGGCAATTGATCTTTCCAAAACTCCGCTTCTAGAGAGCAAAGGGAACTGCATTAAGTGTGCATAGGGGTCAGCTTATTTTTATATTCAAAAAAGCATATACACAAATACCGTGGGTGGGTTTGGGATTATTTTCCAAACAGTAGCAATATTGAGTATTTTGAATGAATAAGTCAAAAGCAGATTTCATAACATCTTAAAAAAATTAAGTTTCAAATGTACTACAGAAAAACTCTGATACACACGTCATCATGCAAACTTTGACGAAGTTCAAGTCTGCCAAACATCATTTGAAAAAAAGAACTGAGAATTTGTGCAAACTAATAACATCCGTATAAATAGTGCATCAGCTAGATGTGTGTTAGAGTCTTAGAGAGTGTGTTGCCAACAGTCCTCGAAATGAACAACGCTAGCAACACACTCTTTGATTTGTTAAAATTCACAAGGGTCGCCCAAAATTATATGGGACCCACGTGATTTGATGGGACAAATGAATTTTAACCAATCAAAGAAAGTGTGTTAAAAAGTGTGTATTAGAGAGTGTTTTTCTTTTCTAACACTCGTCTCAAAAAAATCATAAAGAAAGACATTAGCATATACCTTGTGAAGATGGAAAGACATATCACCAACTTCAACAACTATGTCGCTGGGAAGCCCAGTCGTACAGAACCTATGAGAGCAATGAAAATATTAAAAATTACATTACATAAAAGCGGCAAAACTTCAACAGCAGATTCAACAAACACAATGCATTTCAGTCATGTTGTATTGTGAAGCCTCAATTACAATGGCTTAAAGGAAATAACAACGGCGTCCTTCACCATCATATAATAAACATTTCTTGAATAAAAGTGAGTTTGAAGTATCATAGGGGTAGCAGGAACGAAATAAACATATGGAACAACCAAAAAATGTAGCACTGACTAATAGGAATGCAAAGCAAGTTCATGTAACCGGACTATTTCCTATCATACAAAAGGCGCCTTGGTCAGAGGTGGTATACACAATACAAGAGCCTTATACATGCAAATTGCCATCGCTGGGACAATAAGAAGCAAAATAAAATGAAAAATGAAATAATAATTTGTAGAGTAGTTCATCAAGACCACTAAGAAAATAAATTAAATTGAATACTTATCAAGTTAAGAATAAAAATCACAGTCTCAATCTTCATTGACAGGTCTGTTTCTATCAAATGCACAGATTACAGATTTTCACCACTCATATATATTGTTTAATCAAATCATATCAATCAGAAAATAAGGAAAGAACTCATAAAACACTTTTGTATTCTCAGAGATTTACATGTAGTCTATAAGAACACCAACCAATCCCAAATTCTACATAGAGGGATCTATCTAGTATCTATCAAGGAACAGAAATATGAGTATAAGACCTTCACAGAATCATTTCTTCAAACTATATGCATTCACTACACTTCAACATGAGTTAAAATATTCTAAACCACTGATAAACACTAAAAGAAACATGGCAAGTAACCTATCAGTAAACCAACAACTTAAAAGTAGAAAAACATGTTCTTCCAAATCCTAAACTTCACAATCACAAACACTTGAACAAAAAAAATCACATTTCAAAGGAAAATATAACAAATAACCAAAAAAATATATATAAATTAAAAGAGCATAAAAAGGATAAGGGTAGAGATAAATACCAGGCTTGACCCTGACGCTGAAATGCATCAGCTTTAGAACCCAATTTCACACAAGCCATTTAGGAACAAACTTGGACTCAAATTTCAGTCTTGTATCCAACAATGTACCTTCTTTCAATTCCAATTCCCCAAAAGACTCAACCTTTAGAAAAATTCCCAGAAACCCACCAAAAAAAAAAGAAGACCCAAATCCACAATCAGATTCAATTCAACAAAACCCTAGAACCACTCCATTGAATTGATTGTTAAAACACAAAAACAAAAAAGACCCACGTGCAAAAACAACCTCAAAATCAAAATAAAACCCTAAAAAACACAAATTTCGTTATCTATGTATCTAATCAACCCTAGTTTAGGTCAACAACTTTAGTTCTCTACCAAAAACAAAACAATTGACAACTCATAGAAATGTCCAAAAACATAAGCAAATTAAAGCATTGACTCTTTCTTTCTTTCACCTTCCACTAACTAACAAATAAATAAATAAATAAAAATGTTTATTGGTAAAAGGGTATTGAATTGAATGAATTCATAAATGAAAATGGCATCTAGAGAGAACAGCACATGTGGGGTCATTTTCTTGAAACACACTCATTGCTCTTTTCTCGAGTTTAGAATCTCTTTAATCACTAATCAAGCACTAACTTAACTGGTTTTTGACTTTTTATGAGAGAGAAGAAAAGAGAAACGTAGGATAAGAAGAGAGAAGAGAAAAAGGTACAACGTTTTTCTATTTTGTATTTATTAGAAGGAATTTATTTGTTTAATGTTGGTGTGTGTCGGTTTCTTAGTAAAGTGATGAGACCTAGAATGCTTGCCCATGTGCTTGTGTGTTACCATCCCATGGTGTTGTTCGTCGTCGATAGATAGATGAAATGATAATCAATAACTAACATATAGATAGGGAAGTTGGTGTTCGACTCCGATTATGACATTTATTCTAACGATTTCGATGATATTATTATTATTATTAATTGAATTAGGACCTATGGACGTTAATCACTTAATTATTTCTTACATTTTTTGGTTCATTGCATTTTTTTTGTAACAAATTATAATTCTTTTTTATGTAGAAAAGTGTTATGCTCAATTTTTTTATGTTATTTTAATTAATTTTATTCAGTTATATATCTAGTTAGTATTTGATGGTATGATACTTTTTGGATTTGTTAACAAATATTCGAATGACACAAGTTAGAGAACAAAAATAGAAATTTGAACTTAAATTTTGTGTTGAAAATAACATTTTTAAATTTTAAAAAATAAATTATCCCTCTGTCTTTTTTATAAAACTATTTTACAAAAATCATAGATTTTAAAAAAGTTGTTAGAGTAATAAACCCATCACAAATCTATGTTACCATTACTAAATTGTCCATATAGATATATTTAAAAAAAAATAGGGATACAGATATATTTAATGTTAACTTAAAAAAAATACTATTTCATGGGACAATTGTTACATTTTTCATAATTTTTTTAGTTTATATTTTGTATTTGTGCGAAATGGCATGTTCTTGATGGACAAAGAAATGCTACAGTGTTTACAAATGTACAATATTAAACTGTAAAAAGTGACTTGGGTTTGTCAATAACTTAATTCCAAGAAAGCTGAGTTTCCATTGCGTGCATCTACGGGAATACATTTATTTCTCATAATAATGAAGATTATTAAAAGGGAAATGTTATCAAATACATAAGGACACTTAAGAAGTTTAAACATAATTTTTTTTTACATATAAAATTTTATTTTTAAAATTGTGTATTCAGCATATTAAAACAGGAAAAAAAAATTACATAAAATCCTTCAATTATTTTCATTTTTAAATCTTTAACAAATGTTCTTAGAACACTTGAAATAACATCTAAAAAAAATTAGGTTTAAATATGTTTTTGGTCCCTATAAATATATCAACATTTCGTTTTAGTCCCACTAAAACTTTCCTTCAACTTTTAGTCCCTATAAAATTTTCAATCACTACTTTTGGTTCCTATTTTTAATTTATTTTTTTATTTTTTAATGAAATTGTGCAAAATATTCTTAAAAAAATCCCAAAAAAAAGAACTTTTTAACAAAACAAAAATAAATACGAATTTTTAACCTTGAAAAATATAAAAGTTAATATTAAATTAATGTTTTGTTAAAAAATTTAAATTTATTTTGGGAAAGATTCTTATTATATTATGAATTTTTTTGCAAAATTTTATTCAAAAATATGAATTCTACATATGAATTTATTTTGAAGGAAGGACCAAAAGCGAAGATAGAAAATTTTAGAAGACAAAAGTTGAAAAAAAGAATTAGAGAGACTAAAATGAAAAATTAACATATTTATAAGGATCAAAAACATATTTAACCCAAAAATTTATCAATCGGTCAAAAAAGTTGTTTACCAAACACGTCATTTTTATCAAAACTAACTTATAAATTAGTCCTATAAACTATAAGCTAGCTTATTTACCTTACTTAACATAACCTAAAGCTCCACTAAAAGAAATATGTACGTTAATTTTTTATTTTTTTAAGGAAAATATGTACGTTAATGTTACTCGGTATAACGTCCATCGTATTCTCGACGTGATATACTACAATATGGATGCACTTTATAGTTCCATTACAATTGCAACAAGTGGGGGAGAACGATAACAATTAAACTTCATTCATTCATAATTGGAGTACATAGATAAGATAACAAAGTGCATTACGTAAAAAAAAAAATAGTGAATTCAAAACATCAACGTAGACCATCCTTCTTATAAATAAATAAAGAGTAAATTACACTCCTCTATTTTCAAAGATGTTTGGATTATAATCTTTTTTCCTCTTAAGTTAAAATATACACTTCACTCCTTTGAAAAGTAAAATTTATATTCCCCTTCCATATAAGATGCTTGGATTACAACATCCCCCCTTAATAATTAAATATGCATTACACTTTAATCTATTTTAACATAAATAAATATTTTTATGATATATATTAATTTTGAACCACCATTTAAGAAAAATAAATTCATTTCTTTATAATTTAAATGTCAATGATAATTAAATTTAAATATTTATCTATTAATTTTATAATTTAGAGTATAAAATTAAATTTTAAATAACGATGCTTAATTGTCTTTAGTAATTTTTTGCATATTTAAATTTTATTTTGGGTTGTTTTCTATTTTATATTATGGTTTAAAACTATATGTTAATGAAATTGTGAATCAAATATAGCGAAAAACATGTATTCAAATTTTGAATATATTAAAATAGACTAGCAATACTATTTTTTTGAAGTGTGTTAGATTATTATATTTTTGATAGACTATTAGAAATTTAAAAAAAAATATTGAGAAAGTAAAGTGTAAATTTTAACATAAGAAGGAGAGGGGAATGTATATTTTAACATAAGAAAGGAGGACAATGTATATTTTAACATAAGAGATGAGGAGAGTGTAATTCAATCATAAATAAAACACAACAAGGCTTCTTGCCATTTTGTTTTCTATTCATTTTGTAAGTATATTACTGGTGTGGACAAATGAATATCCAAACAATCACATAAAAAGTGGTCAATCTAACCCATCATTTTTTTCAATGATATTTATTTATTTAATATTAAATAATTATGTACTTTTAATGTCATTTTACTTTTATAACAGCTAAACTTATCAAACATTAATTTCAATAAACAAGAAAAAAAAATTTGAACAAGTTCAATAAACTAACTTTTCACTTATAAAGTCACCCATTCTCAGTTTTTTTTTTTTAAACAGCAAACTTTATTACGCAAAACTTGCACAAGAAACACAAAGGCCCGCAAAAACAACAATACAAAAACAAACTAGGTACCGTATATATGCGGAATACCCCCACCATTAAACCACCAAAAACCAGAAAAAAGGGGGCACAAACAGCAGACCAGAAAAACCTCTAATAAAACACAAACAGGCCTCACAAAACAGCAAAGACTTGCCTCCCAGGCCAGATAGCAGGAAGGCCCAGGCAGAACAATACTCCCAGCACTCCCTAAGACAGCAGAACTACTAAAAATAGCAGAACAGCCACCTAGGGGAAAATAAAACAACAAAACTGCCGTGAATCCAGAGAGCACAGCACAGCTCAAAACTGTTGTCACCCAAAACTGCGTGATAGATTGTGGCAGTTTGGAGTGTGATGGTGCTCTTGGAAGTCATAATTGTTTTAGGTGAAAGAACTAAAACTCTGCTACAACTAAACCTCCAAGAGCACCGTCACACTCCAAACTGCCACAAAATTGCAGCAGAACGGAAATTTCATATAACTACAACTGAACAAACCCATTCGAATTCAAAGAAAAACACTATCACAAGCCTGGAAACAGCCCCTCAATGCAGAAAATTGTCCTCTAGCTGCACAAAACAGATCAACGGCGCAAAACACAGAAGAACAAAAAAAATAGAAATTCAATATCTCAGTTACTAACCACTGATTAATCGGATAAGTAAAACAACTAGATTTACTTTCGAGTATTTCAAGATAAGATTTTGGTCTCCTCTACGACTCTCTTCCAATTGAAGCCTTTTTGAGAAAAAAATAAACGCATTTCTAACTTACCAAACTACCCATACATTCGCAAACCAAATCACAACCAACTTCTCGCCTATCTTCCTACTACCGTTCACCAGACTTTTAAATCGGATAAGGTGCTTGGGGCCTCCAATTTGAAGAGCAGTCGAGATCCCAAGCCATTTTAACGACTCTACCGACACCACCGAAAAACATTGGACAGTTAAATAAAATATGGTTAACACTTTCTGGCTTACCACACCCACCAACACAGACATGAAGTGTTGAAAGTTGAAACCAACTCCTCTTTTCAACAAATCATCCTAGCTTAATCGAAAATATCCAGAAGATGAGAGTCTCCTTCACTTTATACAGTACAAAGTAAAACATATACATTGGCCATACTAAGACAATCATATTCATAAATATTAAAGAACACACATGCGTTAATAGTACATTCAAATGCAATATAGCCCAAATACTATGAGGGTTCCACATGCGGTCTTCAAATACTGTAGAATAGCAAACTCTCTCCATGCTGTGACAATAATCCTCAGGGTCTTCCATACAGTTTATAAAATACATACAAGAAACACATAAGAGATAAAACACAAGCATATATAGCACACACAAAACAATCACATTCATATGCAATATACCCTTTGATCATCTAATCATACACTCGCTCTCACTCATGCACCTATAGTGGTCACATATCCAAATCATCCCCACATGCATAAATGCTAAAAAAACAAAGTGTTACATATTCCTTTTGAAAGGAATTTACTTAGAAACCATGACACTGCAAACTATAGCTTAACATGATTACATCATGGCTCAAAAGAACATAAAGCAATTTGAGTGGGTGTTATCTGAAACTACTCAAGATAGACAAGACTAGTAAAAGCAAGAATAAGAATAACTGATATATACAGAATGAAAGTTAATTCTCAATGTTTGTCTGAAGCATACCAGATCAAAAGGAAGTTACATGAAGAGTCTTGAAGAAACAGTTTTCCAAGTAGTTTCTGAAGTAAGTCAATATTGGTGGAAACAAATGAAAGGCATTGAATATGGCAGTTTTTCTATCTATGATGAATGTATAGGGCACGAATTTGAGTCCTAGACTCTATATACGAGTTCATTTGTTGTCATTATACTTCAAGTCCTGCAAACGTCTACAAAAATACTAGGAGTTCAGTATGCGTGGCGAATTGGTGATCAATCAATACTATTCGAAACACTATCGAGCACTAAATGTGGGCACCTCTTCCAAAGAAAGTTGGTCATTAATTCGACATATTACTTCTGACACTAAACATCAGCACATGAAGTTGAATTATAGTCTAGAATTTGAAGTATTCCAAGATACAAAATAAGTACTGAGCATACTTCCACTTCCTATTCAACTCTCAAATCACTCTCTACCTTGCTTAAAATTTTCAAGCCATTCCCATCCCATTTTAACTCATAAAGGTTTTCAAGTTATATTTATCTTAGAACATAATTAAGCTTTACCATTCCTATCTTAGAATATATTGAACTCAGTCTTCCTTACTTTCTTCAATAAAGCTTTCTTCAAACCATTCCACTTTGTACCATCAGTTTTGCTTGTAATATAATTTCAAAAAAAAAACTTTATTAGACAGGATACTGAAATTACAAAACACAAAAAGAATGCATAATTATAAAAGGTGGAAAGAAAGAAGGTTCAATAGCAATATCATTATAAGGCAAAGAAATAAAATAATTCTCAAAATTCTTGAATAACTATAGATGTAGTTAAACTAGTGAAAACAGATTCATGTTAATACACGAATAACTGAGTTCTAAACAAGGTAATAGGATCATCAGGTTTATTATTAACTGTAAGAATATTCTGAAGCAAATAAGAATAAACAAAACAATTTGGTATAAGGAAAACATCAATGGGTTTTGTGAAGATTTGTTGAGGTGGGTTTTGATGAAACTGGGATCGGAGGAGATGAGTGAGTTCCCTGATTTGCACACACATTTGAATTTCATAAGAATCTTCACTTCAAGTAAGGATAACTTTGTCCCATTTTGTTCTAGCACACTCTTTGTTGTTACTATGGGGTCCTGAAGCACAGGGAGATTTTACCCGTTGGTGTCAATGGGGTGGTTGTGGACTTTTGTTGCTCTCCACGGTGCTTTCGGATTAATAGGTTTTATGTTACGTCAATTTGAACTTGCTCGATCTGTTCAATTGTGCCCTTATAATGCAACCGCATTCTCCGGTCCAATTGCTGTTTTTGTTTCTGTATTCCTAATTTATCCACTAGGTCAGTCTGGTGGGTTCTTTGCGCCTAGTTTTGGTGTAGCAGCTATATTTCGATTCATTCTATTTTTCCAAGGGTTTCATAATTGGACATTAAACCCATTTCATATGATGGGAGTTGCTGGTGTATTGGGCGCTGCCC
>Ga0228710_1007289_pt1 | contig 16402 bp, 6 predicted proteins | sample MedpolnodulmetaG_FD_177995 | JGI IMG/M metagenome (GOLD analysis project Ga0228710, IMG submission 177995) | Root nodule microbial communities from Medicago polymorpha collected in Santa Monica, California, United States - pink nodules | ecosystem: Host-associated > Plants > Roots > Nodule... | reverse complement strand
CTACTACAGCTGTAATTTGTTAAGCTACTAATTAGTTACACAATGAGACTTGCTGCTCAAGTAATAGTAACCAACTTAATCTTCACTATCTTTAACATTTATTTTAAGAGCTAATTGAAATATAATATTAAAATATCCAAAGAGGATGGTAAAACAAACATAATTTGACCCTCCAGTTTGTAAAAAAACAAACTGTATGGTCTCGAATTAATTTTATTCCATTGATTATTTATTGATTTTCCATACACAATGAACAAAGCCTAAGAGGCTTTGTCTCATTACACACATATGCATATGGTACATAGTTATAATGAAACTTGCTCATTCAAATGAGCTCTGCTTAACATCCATTACAGTTTTGCTGGTAATCATCGCAAGTACACCGCTTAGGTTGTTTGCAAGTACAGTATTTGCAAGTTGATTCACAGGTTTCTACAATATCTAGACATTGGCACATAACAGGAATCCCTTCAACATAGAACCATAAAACATCCTTACAGCACCTGTTGGTTGTCGAGTTGACATCATTGGAAGAGATCACTTGACTGATGAAGGATGTTGAATCAAAACGAGCATCAATAGTTGCAATGAAGCTTAAGAGGAAAAGCATCATTGCTAACTTTATCATTGCCTTCTTGTTCATCAAACCCATTATTACTCTCTTTATATTTTTCTGCTTAATCTCTAATTTATTTGACTTGTGAAGAGCCAAACCATGTCTGGCTCTATTTATAATGGAGTGCAATAAGGGTCTTATTTTTCAGTTCTTAGGAGGTATACCACATAATATAAAGTAGAATGATAATGCTATTTTATACAAGTTTTGTCTTCATATTTTTATTGTTTATTTATTTCCATTTATACATGTGAAAATTATTGTTTTAGATTTTAAATTCGTGGCCGACTTCAGTTGTTGGATTGTGGAGAGTATTTTTCATCTCTATCATAAAAGTCTAGTGGAGAATTATTTAATAAAAATAATTAAATCAAGGATGACATACCATTATAAGGCCAGACAAAATTATCAACCTCAAACATATTCACAATTATGTAATATGAAATTGTTGTGTAGTGACTAAACTATCAAAGTTCATGTGATGAAATTAACGGTTGTTAAACCTAAACGAGTTCAGTAATCTCAATCCTATGAGTACAGTGATCTGAAATATCTACCCGAAGAGTTAGGGTTTGGCTAGTATCCCAACCACACAATGACAATTATTGATTTGATGATTTGTATTTGTGAATTTTAATGTCTAGAGTTATGAATTTGAGTAGTTCTAACAACTCCTAGAGTCAACGAATTCTCATTCAAATTAATTACATTTCATAATTTGTGTAAAATTGTCTAAGTAACTTATAATATGTGATAGTGTGATTGCTTCATGCGAAATAACATCAATAATAGAAGCGAACTCTTGTCTTGATTCCTTTATATCTTATCCAATAACAGTTGAACCGGTTCCACCATGAATTAGAAGTCTCTCTGGTTTGATCTCTAGCTAATATACTTTTTAAAACATCGAGTTTAGCTAACAATAAAAGAGTTGACCAAATAAGAGTACGGGGAAATGTAGGCGTGAATTGGGGTACTAGTGGAAGAGAAAAAGTATGGATATAAATGAGTAGAGTTGAGTCGAACTTGGTTTAACTCCACTCTACTCGATAAAAATTAGATTGGTTCAAAACACGATTTGAGTTCGTTACGAACTTTTTATCCAGCTCATACTCGACTTGATTCAAGCTCATGAATACGGTTCAGCTCGATAGCCTGAAACAAATGAACCAAAAAAATATATTTAACCACCAAAGTTATTGACATAGACAAATTCAACTGATCTCAACACCACTTAAGTTGAGAATAAGTTGACAACCTTATCATTTCAATTGATTAAGCATTGCATTGTGACATCATTTTTTTATCAGTTTCTATTTCTTTGTTTTTCTACTCAATGTTTCCATTTCTATTATGTGGTGGCTGTATTGACAATAGCACCTCTGTTTTCAGATTAAGGAGATAGTGAAGGAAATTGTGTACACTAATATTGATTCATCTCAATGTAGAAGGAAGGGATTCATCTCAATTCTCAAGGTATATAGTGATTTAGGATAATTATGTTTTTTAGTTTTTGTATGTGGATCTCTTAAGCACAGATACGTGGAAAAAAGGTAGTCAATCGTACGCAATACATACCAATGAGTTTATATAACGTGATACGGCATGCATTAATGCCCTCACAAAGTCACACGCCTTCACCCTTCTTGATATGCTAACATAAAACTTTTATCATATGTTGTCTTCATATCCTATACACCAAAACGGGTTCTTAGTAATAATATTGAAATACAAAGAAAAAGAGGATCACAAGCACACCTTGGCTTGTGTTTTTTTTTTTACAAGATCTTGGCATGTGGTTTTGTATCAACTAAAACTTCTAATGTCTCAGATGTTCTTTAGATGAAGAGAAAGAGACAATATACTTATAAAAAATGATATTTGTACAACCAATTTTTGACAACTTTTGAAACAACCTTCTTTTTCATACTCACATGTGTTTTTATTCTCTCTCTTTTTCTTTCTCTCTGACTCTCTCTATTGTTTTTGTCCAATAAAAATAGAGAAAAAGTGGTTGTCACAAAAGGTGTACAAAATTGGTTGTACAAATATCACTCATATATACTTATGCATGGTATATTGTGCATCATATCTAATTTTTTTTTGAACGGCGTGCATCATATCTAATTATTCACTAAAAAATTAATAAACCTTATTACTTAAACGATAAAAATATAATTAATATATTTTAAAATATAATATTAAATAAAATATCCGAAGAGGACAAACACAATTTGACCCTACAGTTTGTGAAAAAACAAACTGTATGCCCGTGAAGTTATTTTCTTCATTGATTATTTAATATTTTCCATACACAAAAAACAAAACCTAAGGGCTTTGTCTAATTACACACATGCATATGGTACGTAGTTATAATGAAACTTGCTCATTCATCTAACACTGTATACAATATTCATTGTAATCATCACAACTACACTGTTTGGGATGTTTGCAAGTACACTTTTTGCAGGTTGATTCGCAGGTTTCTACAATATCCACACATCGGCATGAAAAAGGAATCCCTGGACTAATGTACCATAAAACATCATTACAGCACCTGGTGGTTGTCGAGTTGACATGGTTGGAGGAGATCACTTGAGTGATGGAGGATGTTGAATCGAATAAACGTGCATCAATAATAGTTGCAATGAAGCATAAGAGGAAAAGCAACACAATCATTGCATTCTTGTTCATCAAGCTCACTATATATTTCTGCTTAATATCTCTAATTTCTTTGCATTGTGAAGAGACAATCATGTATGGCTGATCTATTTATAATGGAGTGCGATAAGGGTCTTGTTTTTCAATTCTTGTGAAGAGCCAATTAATCATGTATGGCTCTATTTATAATGGAGTGCAATAAGGGTTAAGGGTCTTTGAATCGAATAAAATAGAATGATAAAGCTATTTTTATACAAGTTTCGTCTTCATATTTTTATTGTTTATTTATTCCCATTTAATATTTTATTATGTTTATTGAGTTAACAAATTTTAATGCTGACTTTATATGTTATTTATTTTAAGAATTGTAGAACCAAATATTCATTTAAAACGTCATAAAAATATATATTCATTTAAAAAACAATGATAAATTTTAGTGACAGCCGTAATTGTAGGTAGAGGTCATTGTTTACAAGGGTCTTCTAGGAATTGGCTATTGTTTTGTCCGTAGGCAAAGGTTTAAAATAAAGTAAGCTTGAGATTTACCACGGATTTAGGCCTTATAGTGACAGTTTTTATCTGTCGCTAGAAGTCAAATTTCAAGTAATGGGCATTTAGACAAAATTTGTGAAAAATCTAGTGTGCTATATATAGTCACAATATGCCTAAAGATGGATTTGTCCGTTCCCAAAAGATTGAAGGTTTCAACGAACAAACCAGGTTCAACAAAAGCAAGAGGTGAAATGTTGAATGAACGTCGGGCACACACATTTGGCTAGAATATATTTAGTGGAAGGGTAACCATCACAAACGTGACCCATTATCCAGTTCGATAATTATAAGGCAACAAAAGGAAAAGTTGAAGTGTGTGTGTCAATTTCAAATGTGATTTTTGACAAAATTAGTTTAGCATTGAAGGTATGTGCCATGATCCTAATATGTCATTGAAATAACTATTCATTTTATTTTATCTATCAAAAGAGTTCTTATACTACAAGAAAATCTCGATATTCCTGTAGAATTACTTCGGATTTTGGTAAAAATTCCGAAGGAAAACTATTTCCTGCAGATTTTAACTGGGATTTATGTTCTCAGGTTATACCTTCGTGGGTAATTATTTCCTTCGGATTTTAAGATCCGCAGGAAATTTAATTCCGCAAGAAATGCTAAAAAAATCCACAGGAAATGTTCGGTCAGTGTTTGAGGGACGTTCCTGCCCGTAGGCATGTTTCCTACGATAAATCCACAGGAAAAGAATTTATTTATTTTAAATGTAATAATGCACTACAATTTATTTATTTTAAATTATAGAAGATACAATATAAGAATGTTTAACATTTGTATTCATCATACAACGTAATAAAATTAAATGAAATTCATCTCTCTTTATAGTTGAACCTACCCAATTGCCAACATCCTTACCTCTCAAAGTCTATCCCACATAGTAAATAAACGCATTGTAGTTTGCTTCATGTCTTGACAAGTAGAACTAAAAGTATAAATCCATGAGTAGTAGTAAATGTTACAACTAAAAGTATATCCTATTGACAAAAGAGACATGGTTGTAACTAAAAGTATATCCTATTGACAAAAGAGACGTGGTTTTATAAGCAAAATTGTCTTAGAATCTCAAAACCGAGATGAAACCAATCACACAACTTGGCAGTTTTCTATTAACAATTGTGTTCTCTGAACATATTTGGGAGGACTACCACCCTTAAATTGGCTTGTTTACATTCTTCACTTTTATCTTTCTTAGTTCCTTAATTTATTTTATCAATTTAATTTAATTTTTATAAAGTACATAAAAAAGATTATTTTGTTTTAACAAAAATATAATTTATTGAAAAGGTTATATAATGAATATGATGGGTCATCTGTTTTACCTTAAAAAAAAGGTCATTTGTTTTTAACTTGTTAAATAATGTGACAATACATCATTGAATATATGTATAACTTTTTTACATTGACGGTGTATATCAAATAAAACTTTAGAGTTGAATTTATATACAGTGACACATGTAAAAACTTTACACATACATCTACATCAATTAACGAGGCATGTCAATTCACTTTTTTTCCTATCCAACTTATTGAGAAAATTAATTAATTGCAATTGACATAAATAGTTTGACATTTCATTTACACATGTTTTGATACTGACATAAATTTAGAATTATAGGGTCTATATTCAATATCTATTTTATTTATAAAAATAATGATGAAATTGAAAAAATTTGAAATTTTAAAATTTGAAAAAAGAAACTAAAACAAATCTGCAGAAACATCCGCAGGAAAAATCGAAGAATACCTGCGGAATTTTCATGCAAAAGATACTGCATGTCGAACCGCAGGAAAAGTACTGCGGAATTTCCTAGAATAGTATTATCTGCAGGAAATTTCGTTAAAGTAAGGGAAATGGCAACAAAATCCTCAGGAATTGCTGCGGAAGATTTTCAGCTGGAAAATCCGCAGGCTATATGTTAGTTTCTACTAGTGTTACTAGAGGACAAATGGTCAATTATTTAATTTTTGAAGTTTACTCTTAAACCTGAAACTTATTGAAGCTTTCCAGAGGTTTGTTTTCTATGTTTTTGAATTTAAAAAATCTATTTCTCATCATGATTTCAATTCAAGCAATTTCTTTCATTTATTTTTACTCAATTTAATTTTCAAGCATTTTATTTTCTGCATTCAAAGTTATTTTATTTAAAGCATTTAAACTCGCACAAATTTTTTAAGTCTTTAAATCCAGTTGTCTTTATATTCAAGCTGTTTAGTTAAAGTTAATTGACTCTTTAATCCTTCTCAACCACTCGAATTTACTATACCTTATTTTCAAAAGGGACTTATAATTATGGACGGAGGAGGGAGTTCAATTCAATTAGTTAATATGAGGGTCTTATATATTTTTTCCATGATCCGATTCAAACCTTTCGTCCTTGCCAATATTGGAACTATGAACCTTTAACTTAACTTCTTTAATTCCTTAACTGTATGCAACCAAGTGAACTATCCTCTCCCTGACTAAAAAATTTCCTCTAAATCTCTGAAAATGACGGTTGTTTCAAACTATGACACTTGTGATTTAACAAAATACTTTGCAATTGAAATAATTTAAAGCAGAACTAAATAATTTCAAAGGCAAGTTAAAAATAAAATTAGAAGGTAGTAAAAGAAAGACTTTAACCTTACAGTTTGTAAAAAAACAAACTGCAAGATCAAGTGGTAGTTTTATTTTATTGATAATTTATTCATTTCCATACACAAAACACAAAGCCTAAGGGACTTTGTCTCTCATCACATGCATATGGTAGGTACATAGTTATACTCAAACTTAGTGAGCTCCACCATTGAAGTAGCTACATGGTTCATAGCAGAAGTCAGTGGTATCGGTGCAACGGCACTGTGGAGGGAAAGATCTTGTGCAAAGGCAACTTTTGCAAGCTGAATGACATGTTTCTCCAATATCAGCACAGTGACACTGAGGAGGGATTGATTTTGTGCAAGGGCAGCTATTACAGCATGCTGTTGTTGTGGATTTTACATCGTAGGTAGCTTCACCATTGGAGAGCAGTTGATTGATGAAGGATGCTCGATCGAAACGAGCATCAACCATGGTTGAAGTGAAGCTCAAAAGGAAAACCAACAAAGCTAACTTCATCACTGTATTCTTGTTCATGATTATCTCCATTTCTTTCTCTCTTGCTCTCTCTTTCGGCAATATTATGTATCTTTCTTTGTGATGTAGGAAACATGCATCTAAAATGGGTCAATTTATTGAGTGTAACCAGGGGTATATATGTCATTTCCTTTCTTTCTTCTATTATTTTCTTGAAAAGATACATTCATCACATGCCTTACGATTCTTTGATTATAATAATGTTTATAACATGATTATCATCCCAAAGCTTAAGATGATAAGATTCATTTTCTTATAAACCAACAAATTGAAGACCAACACCTAAGAATTAGACATGGCAACAAAGCTCACCTCCATTCAAACCTGATCGCCTCCGCTCTGAATTTAACAGAAAAAAGCCGATATGGAGAGGAGGGCGGGTGCTACCCCGTAAATATTAAATAATATGTTTTTGTTAACATATTGAGTGTGAGTTAAAAGTTCAATTTTATATCGAGTCAGTCCAAATATAAAGCTACTAAAATGTTTCTTTTATGCCCACCAACAAAATTTATTTATAATTTATTTTTGTAAACTAAAAAGACCTCGTATTTTTTTGTATGAATACAAAAAGACTTCCTATATTAAAATTTTTGTCTTAGAACTCCTTGATTATTGATATTTTGATAAAACATTGTTACTTCTTCACAAAAAAAAAATTGATAAAATATTTTTACTGTTCTTCATATTTTATAATTATAAAATTTATTTTTTACTAACGTTTTAAAGGTCTGCCTTCTAACTATTTTTGAAAGTTCCGTACTAGACATACCATAATTTATGACTTTATCATTTCAAATTAATGCAATATATTATAATAGATATAGATATTTTTTTAAGGAATTATAATAGATAGATGTTGATCACAAAAATTAATAATTAATAATTCATAACAATTAACAATCGATCTACCTTCAACAATAAAAAAAAACAATTAACAATTGATCTAGAGCCTACACGCGTGATCCTCGTGGCCCTTATTTAATTTTCTTTTTAAATTTAAATAAAATTTTAGTCTTCATACTTTAATTTATTCATAAGAGTAGTGATATTTTGACAACTATTTTAGTACAACCTTTGAGATAACTTTGTTGTTCTCTCTTTTCATTGGTCAAAAATAAAAGAGAGAGAAAAAGGAAGAGAGTGAATAAAAACATAATATGAGTATGAGAGAGAAAATTATACAAAAGTTATACCAAAATGATTGTACAAATATCATTTTTCATTCATGAAATTGATCCTCCTATGCTAATATCTCCCGATTTTGGTCCCTCCAACAGATTTCTCTGGATGAAATAAATTATGATGTGACATACTTAAAAAAAATTATGATGTGGCATATTTTAAGTGATTTATCTCACAGTATGATGATTTTGAATGATCATCACCTGTGAGTTATTCTTTTTTGTAAAAGATATTAGAAGATGTCACGTCAAGATATTTTGAAATCTTTTAAAAACTAAACTATTCATTTTTGTAATTTAATTATATATATTTCACGTCATTTAATATATGTCACATCATTGCTTATAAGTCAAAATGTGAGATAGAGATCAAAATTAATGAATTTTATAGTAGGTGGAACAGTATGTGAGCGAGTGACAATAAGATGATCAGTATAGATTTTATGTTTCTATTTAAGGGTGTGTTTGTTTCAAATTAAAAAAAGAGATTTTGAGTTAAAAGAATTTAGAGATTTTTTTCAGAGATTTTTAAAAAAAATTTAAAGCTATTTATGTTTGTTTGTCATCATAACTTTTTTAAAAAAACTTGAAATTCTTACACTTGAGTTCCTTGTATTTAAAAAAAATTGATTGTGGAAACGTTACTTGGAATAGCTTTTCATTTTGAGGTTAAAAATGATTATTTTAACAAAATGGATATTTTAAAAATCTAAAACAAACACTACAAAAATAAAAAAAAAGTGATTTTATAGTTAAAAAATAGATTTTTTTTTTAAAAAAATCTAAAACAAACTAGGCCTAACTTTCGTTTTGATAGTTTAGAGATACAATTTATCAATTATAACTTTTCTTTCTTTGTGTTTAATTTCAAGACTAACATCGAGATACGTTTAACGATGAATCCAGGTATTTCTGAATATATTTGATAAATCAACATGCATGATGTATATCCTATTTTCTATACATGCTAATATGTTTATTAAGCTTCCGCATTAAAGCATGATTATAGTAAATAAATACTCTATCCGATCTCTATTATAAGTAAAATTTTATTTTTTAGATTCATTGAATAACTAACGTATCTGGTGTATCTTATAGATCAGATAGTTATCCAATATATCTAAACAGTAAAGTTTTGTTGATAACAGTGACCGAAGGGAGTAATCTTTAGTTAAAGCATGCCTAGTATTAGTTAATTGTTAAATTATTTCCAACAGAAAAAGCCTCCAAACAAATATAACTCAAAACCTTCTATGTTCTTACACTCCTCTAAATTAAAGGCCTCTAAACACACTGCGTAGATTGGGACAACAATCCATTGATTAATGTCAAGTTGTCTGCACATGATACCCAATTCGGAAAAAAAAAATCCTATACAAAAAAATTTGTTGAAATTTAGTTGTATTTTAGGCTGCAAGCCGGTGTAACCCCTCACCTACCCACACACATTATATGCACTAAAATTAATTAAAATCATAATAAACAAGTAAGAAAATGACACACCTGAACTGAACTTGTCCACCACCTCGGTCTTGTCTACTTGTGACATGGTAGCCGACAACGCAGCTTCACCCTTCAGCGCTTTTACACACTTTTGTTGAATCAAAACTTCTTACATCTTTTTCTTTCACTTGTCTTATGTAAATTTTCCGATATCCCACTTGGTATTGATGGTGTTCACTTAATTATTATTTATCTTGCGCTTACAGTAGTTGTGAATTCATATCCAAACTCACACCAATGGTTTGATCGATGTGTGGAGCAAAATTAGCACCAAGCAAACCAACGTGATCAAACCAACAAACACATACAATAAAATAAGATAAAGTAGAACAACACGGTGATATTTGTTCACCCGATTCGGCCCAAATTTGACCTATGTGTAGAGGAGGTGGATCTCTTTAATTCAGTACTAATGAGTTCTTTACAAAGAGAAACCAAAATGTTATAAGAAATTAGTTTTCTACTGTAAAACACGGGTACCGTTGTTGCTTGGTAGAAGCCTAAAACACTAGAATCATTGGCTAAGTGCAACAACATAAGTAGTAATGGACACCAAATCTTCATCTCAAACACTAAGATATTGTGAATATGAGTATTCACTCATATACATATGATATTTAGCTTATTCATAATTGATGTGAGAATAAGTACTACATGCAAGAGATATATAATACATGTAAGGGTGTATGGGAAAATGCTCCACTATGTTTTGAATTTACTTTAGTGTCATGTATACATATAGATTAATAGATTTATTGTTTGTCTAATTTGACAAAAATAAAACTTAAAATTGTGAATGAAATTCTATTATTTAGTATAAGAAACTTGGTATTCAATTTAAGGACCGATTAATTTGAAGAATCTATTTAACCGCCTACTAACGGAGGATTCAATTAAGTATGGACTGACCTAACATAAAAATTGTTTAGCACCAGAAGAATTCGAATCTAATTAGACTTTGATAAGAGTTTACAACATCAAATTATATGTTATTGCTCTAGTTAGTTGGATCAGCTTCTACACATTTATTTATTTTATTGATTTATTGATTGATAAGAAGAAGAAGAAGAAGAAAGAAAAAACCTTGAGGCCATGTGAAAAATAAGACCTCCACATGAACTGTTTTTTTTAGTTACTGTTTACATAAGTCATAACATGTGAAAGACATGACATCTGCACAATAACAAGAAGGAGTCTCTGATTCTGATTCTCTAATGCAATCACATTTTTTGCAAGCAGAGTGACATCCAGGATCTCTACAAATACATTGAGGAAAAAAATGACCTTCTTTCACATAGCACTCACATTTATCACAACATGCTGAATGATAAATAACATCATAAGTAGCTTCACCATTGGAGAGCACTCGAGTGATGAATGATGTTGAATCAAAATGAGCATCAACAACAGTTGCGGTGAAGCCTAAGAGTAAAAGCAAGACAGAAAACTTCACAAATGTATTCTTGTTCGACTCCATTACTTTACAAATACATTTATTTTCCTTGTGAAGAGGCAAGTAGTAGTACATGGTTCTCTATTTATGATGGAAGAATTGATATTCTTTTTTATAATATACATGTCTTTGCCATTCACAATATAATATAATATATACGTCTTTGCACCTATTACAGTTTATAGTTTATATATATAATATTCATAGTAAAAACCTTTCAACAATATATATATATATATATATATATATATATATATATATATATATATATATATATTAATTGTTATGATCAACTTGTTTAATAACTGATGCTTGGCACACAGATATGTATATTGTTATTTTTTTACTACAAGTATTATATATATATATGCTTACAGTCAAGTATCTTAGAGCAAGACAATTTTTAAACAGTCTTAATTGTTAGTATAAATATTGAAAGACTAATTATATACTCAACAAGTAAAATGACATTGAAGAAGAAAAAAAAAAGGTTAAATAGAATTTATTTATTTTTTAACCAAGTTTCCTCTGAGCATAGCTGCAAAGACTAATTCATCGAGTTGAGTATGACTACAATGAATAGAAAAATTCATTTCTCAACAGATTTGAAGTTAAATAGTATGATACACAATGCATAAATTTGTTTTGCTATTAATTTATTTTTTTAATGAGTGTTATGAGCATTCTATTTCTAACATTTATTCTCTTATTTGATGAAATTAATGTAGGATTAACACTTTTGATATAGGTCTCACATAAAGTATGGGACCAACATGGTTTTTACTCAATAAAAAAATGAGTGTTAAAAAGATAATGGTTTTTTTTTTAATGGTAAATGAAATTATGTTGATTAAATGTTATGTTAGTATATATTTTTTTCACTTTGTCAGGACTTGAATCTGGATATTTCACTTTTCAACTCCTTTAACCCATTAGCTCAAATTAGTTGAGATATTCAACCCACCCCTAAAGATGGTTTTCTAACACTCCTCTTTTTTAATTCATCGAGATGGGCCAATGAGTACAATTTACTATTTTATCCTTCAACTACAATACTAGAGTAATTATAAACAAACACAAGATTTTTGACAAAATTGAACAATGTATTTTACGTTTCATTAATACACAATTTTCCTTTTTCTCCATTTTCCTCTTTCCATCCATTAACTGTCATTTCTCTTATTCTCTTCTGCACCACAATCTCTGCAATTCTCTCGCACACCCTTGAGTTCCAGCCATTATCCATTATTGTCGACTCATCACTCTCTACAACTCCTTGTTCTCCTTTATGTGATTTATCTCTCTCAATCTCTCTGATTCCGTCTTCTTCTTTCTTCCATCGCCGCTGTCATTCTTGCCACCGTCGTTGTTTGATTTGAAGATCTGTAAGCTTTGCAAACCCCGCATTATCGAGTTCGATATCCGCTTTCCACAACTCCTAATAATGGTGAAACTATGGTTACAAAGTGATCGAAGGGAGTGCAACGATGGGAGAGGAAGAGAGAACTCAAGGGTGAGACTCATAGTGGAAGAACACCAAGGAATGGAGGTTACCAAAGTTGCAAAAAACGAGGGGAGGGTGTGGTGGTGAGGACGATGTGGGAGAGAGAGAACGAAGACGTTTAGAGAGAATAAAAAAGAGAAAACAATTCACAAAAGTACCCCTCATTTCATATGAAATTCCAATCATTTCGTGGTACTTTTAATGAAATTACAAAATTGCCCTTGATGTCGTATTTGTATTAAAAAAAAAGGCTTAACTATGTAAAATGTCCTTGTAAGTTTGTGTGTTTTTGGTTTTCGTCCATATATCTTTTTTTCTAAAACAAACCATGTAAGTTGATAACGTTTTGATTTTCGTCCCTCTCGTCAACATATGTTAAAAAAAATGTTCATGTGTCTAACGGCGACTGACATGGTGTTGTTTGACATGGCAAAAGTGGCTTATGTATCGTTCCAGATGAATTGAATCAAGATTACATGGACAAAACCAAAAACAAAAAGTTACAGAGAGACGAAATTAAAAATCACGAACTTACAAAATTTGAAATGAAAGACCTTGTTGTTTCCATCTTCTTCCTTTCTCTGTGTCTTCTTCCTCTCTCTGACTACAATACATTTTGTCACCAAATCACACTACATTTATTCAATTAAGACACTATATGTACACATACTTCATCAAAATCTAACAATTTTAAAGACAAAACAAAAACATAAGTCTCATATTTGTGTGATGAACTAGCTACTTGTTGATTCATGATCATCATTTTCACGGCAAATTTTCATCACAACCTCCTTTTAAGGCGGGGGTCCATAATTTCATTAACCCATGAAATTCTTTTATTTCTTTTCTTGTTACCCATATCAACATCTTTTGTTGCAATTTTTTTCCCGTTATCATTTCCAACACAACCATTCCGTAGCTATAAACATAAACTTTATACGTTATTGAATGATTCAAAATCCACTTAGGTGCCATGTAACCTCTTGTTTATTGTATCTTCGAAAAACTAGAGAATTTAGAATCCTTCCTGTTTCTCAAATTGGACAAACCAAAATCTGAAACTTTTGGTTGATAATTAGAATCCAAAAGAATGTTTTGTAGCTTCACATCACAATGCAAAATCCACTCCAAACACTCTTCATAAGTATAAGCCAAACCTTTTGCAGTACCTAAAGCTATGTCAATTCTTTTTCTCCAATCCAAGGTATTAGACCTTATATGTTGTGCTAAAGAACCATTATCCATGAACTCATACACAAGCATTCTATGTTTTCCCTCTGCACAATAACCCCACAATTTAATCAAATTCATGTGGTTAAGCTTTCCAATAGTGCTTACTTCGGTTAGAAACTCTTCTTCACCTTCATTAGCTTCCTTGAGTCTCTTTACCGTGACAACTCGTTTATACAACAATACACCTTTGTAAACAATCCCTTATGCGCCTTTTGCAATCTCTTGACTACAACTTTTGGTAGCTTTTTTCAATTTAGAATACTGAATTTGGACGAACTATTATCTGGTGGTGTGATTTGGACGAACTTCCTCTTTTAGAGACGAAAATGGACAACAAAGATTTTAAATTTTAAATTTTGTAAGTTCGTGATTTTTAATTTTGTCCCTTATAACTTTTTGTTTTTGGTCCCAATAATCTTGATTGAATTCGTTTGGAACGACACATAAACCACTTTTACCACGTCAAACAACACCACATTATTTTTTTGAAGAAGATAAATTAGTCCACCTAAATTGACACCAGTGAGAATCGAACCTGAAACCTCGAGGAGGAGCATACTCCCAGATCTCAAGCCTCAAACAACACCACGTTAGTCGCGCGCAGTGGTGTTGCCAGGACCTTGAATCAAGGGGTTCGATTTTTTTTTTAGCAAAGACAATATTAATGCATTTCATTTATAAACAAAGAGTACAATATTCAATTTACATATTGGATCCTTATAATAATATTATATTTGAAGAATTACATTGTATTCAATTTACATTGTACTAAAAAAAATCCAAACATACTCAACGAATGTCTCCAGCAGGGTTTAATGTTCTAAAATTGTTGAATAATCAACTCATCATCAATGTTGCCAAACACATATCTCTCGGTATAAATTCATGAGACAATTGTTCATTAATTCTTTTAAAAAAAATGTCATCAATTCATCTCCCATTTTATTATTCAATTTAGTTTTCACAATCTTCATAGAAAAAGAGGTCCCTATGGAGTTTCATGTTAATTGAAGGAAATAACAAACTCCAGGTTTCCAGCACATATCATACAAACAAAACTAATCTTTTACGAATCACTCAAAGAATCAGAAACAGATTCCAGAGCATAATTTCATAAACTTGCTTCAAACAATGACTTCTTTTTTAAGTTCCCTACGATGCATTCTTGATATTTAGTGGCATTTTCACACATAAAGATCATAAGATCAGTCCATAGAATCCATTAGTGTAATCAACAAAACAACCACTCAATTTTGACTATATAAAACAACCATTGCATATCCAAAAAAAAATCAACATATTGATAAGTTCTTACAACTCTAATCAATTTCACAACACAAACATATCATTAGGACCCCAAATTGCATATAGGTTAGAGAGAAATTAACATGTGTAAATGAATGAAGAGAAAGTTGTTTGGGTTTTTGGCTAGCTGGTGCAACAAAATAAAATGAGGAGGTTCAAAATGCAAAAACAATAGGGATATATGTGAAAAAAATTAATTTGAGGGTTGGCAAGTGCATCCATAGTTTTAAAACTCGGCTCGAACCGGCCGGTCGGACCAGTGGGTAGGCCGGTTTGAGCATACCTTTGGATCAGCCATGCAGTTAGCTCGGTGAGAACCGGTCAAAATCGGTAAAACTCGGCTGAGTATTTGGTCGGACCGGTTTGATGCAAGAATATTATTTTAATTAAATTATGCTGTAAAAAGTTATGTTGGTGGGAGTTGAACTTGTGACTGAACAATTAAAGAAAACTCTCCTAGCCACTGAAACACTATTAGTTTTTGTGTTCAATTTGCTTTTACTATGGTTACAATAACACATGTTTGGCTAAAGATCACTACCTATATTATCATATCGTCGAAATATTTATCATAAAGCAAATACCTTCCATTTTTTTATGATAAAAATACCTCATAAAATAAACTTATATAATCTTTATCAAAATCATCTTTCAAAAAAAAAATTTGTCAAACTCATAAGCATATATAATTATTTAAAAAAAACATATATAATTATCAAGCTCAAATATTTCATTTAAAACTCATAATAATTAGTCTATAAAATTATGTTTGTTGAATATTTATTTTTATTCTATTCTATATGTGTCATTATTTTAGTTTTTGGAGTGACTAAGTTACCGGTTCAATCCGATTTAATCTGATTAAATACCTATATATATATATATATAATCTAAAAACCGAGTTATTTAATCGAGTCATCCGGTTTGATCCGATTCAGTCATGCGGTTCAACCAGTGACCCAATGGTTCGACCATTGACTCAGTGACTCAATACCTCTGCTGAGTCGATGATCGAGCCGAGTTTTAAAACTATGAGTGCATCCCCCACCACAATGTGGCTCCGCCACTGGTCGCTCGTTAGACACATCAACGTTTTTTTAACGGATGCCGACAGAAAGTCAATTTATTTTAAAATAAAAATAAAAATACAGGGGCGAAAGGAAAGAAAGAAAGAAAAAAAAAAGCGAACTTACAAGACGTTTTATATATTTAAGCATAAAAATAAGGTAAAGATCATTGCATTTGATTTCACCATCCATGG
>Ga0228710_1007288_pt1 | contig 16404 bp, 14 predicted proteins | sample MedpolnodulmetaG_FD_177995 | JGI IMG/M metagenome (GOLD analysis project Ga0228710, IMG submission 177995) | Root nodule microbial communities from Medicago polymorpha collected in Santa Monica, California, United States - pink nodules | ecosystem: Host-associated > Plants > Roots > Nodule... | reverse complement strand
TTTTTTTTTTGTCTATTATAAACATTCTAATGTTTTGATATATGATTTCAGATTCATTTATGCAAATCAATGGCCTAAGTTTTGGAATAAACTATGGACAATTAGCAAGCAATCTACCTTCTCATTCAAGAGTTGCTGTTCTTATAAGATCAATGAATGTGACAAGAATCAAACTCTATGATGCTGATCCAAATGTTCTACTTGCTTTCTCCAAATCAAGTGTTGAATTTGTTATAGGAATTGGAAATGAGCATTTACAAAATATGACAAACCCTTCTAAAGCTCAAAATTGGATTCAACATCATGTTCTACCTTACCTTTCACAAACCAAAATAAATTGCATAACTGTTGGAAATGAAGTTTTCAATAGCAATGATACTCAATTAATGTTGAATCTTCTACCTTCAATGCAAAATGTTCATAATTCTCTTGTTAAGCTTGGATTAGAACAAGTAATTACTGTTACCACAGCTCATTCTTTTAACATTTTGGATAGTTCTTACCCTCCTTCGTCCGGTTCTTTTAGGTCAGATTTGATTCAATATATTCAACCAATTGTTGAATTTCTTGATGAAATTAAATCATCTTTTCATATTAATGCTTACCCTTTTTTTGCATATAAAGATAACCCTAATGAGGTATCTTTAAACTATGCATTATTTCAACCAAATGAAGGTTTGGTTGATCCAAACACAAATTTACATTATGATAACATGTTGTATGCTCAAATTGATGCTGTTTATGCTGCAATCAAAGTGATAGGGTATACCAATGTTGAAGTTAAGGTTTCTGAGACAGGTTGGCCTTCAAATGGTGACAGTGATGAAATTGGAGCTACACCACAAAATGCAAAATTGTATAATGGAAATTTGCTTAGAAGAATTGAGGAAAAACAAGGAACTCCTGGAAATCCATTGGTTCCAATTGATGTATATGTTTTTGCACTTTTTAATGAAGATTTAAAACCTGGTCCTGCTTCTGAAAGAAACTATGGACTTTATTATCCTGATGGTAGCCCAGTTTATAACATTGGATTACAGGGTTATCTACCACAAATGGTTGTGCCATCCAAATCTAATGTAAGCAAAATTCTCATTACCTTTTGAGATTATTTTTTATGCACTGACGGTGTGCACGTTTTTTTAAACGAATGCATCCAATGACGTCGCTTTGTTTTATTATTCCTAAAACGTCTCGGTAAACATCTATAGAGCGAGATGTGATTTGATGCAAGTGTAAAAAAGTTTCATTAACTGTGTATATAAATTATTATTTTTTATTTATGCTTGGCTATTAGATTATTATTTGCATTCCAATTTATGTAGTGGTTTTTAATTTAGTGTATCTTATACTTCAATCTCTCTTCTTATGCAGATTTTGTCTTTCAATGTTCTTGCATGTATGGTTACATGCTTGATCTTTGCTTTAGAGCTTTTAGAATCATGACCAGTACAAGGGAGGGCTCAAAGGAAGTATAGGAAATCCTATACATTATTCAAGGTGAGGGAATATTCAAATGGTTCCTGAATATCATTTTTGTAATTTCCTTGCAATTTTTTTGGCAAGGTGATTAAAATTTTATGTTTTACAATTAAGTATTTCTGAGATACCACGTGGATCATATTAATACTGAATCTATAGTGGACTGAAAATGACTATATATATCAGCTTGGGGTTGTAGAATTTATCTATATATTTTAAGTCTCGGGTCACATGGTAGTTAATCCTACCCTCAAACATTATTGTGGATCCAATCCTTTTTTAGGGTCTTGGAGCTATTCTATTCTACCATAACTAGAAAATAAGAAATTATATGCTATGTATGAAAGTATAATCACATGTTTAAAAGGGAAGGCTTTTTTTATGCCACCAGGCTCGGATGGATCTAAGGAATACATATTCAATGTGGCTAAACGAGTGGCGATCATAATAACGACCGGTTTATACTTTAACGATTGAAATATTGGTCACTGTTCAGTTGCTAAACATATCAACGACTGATTTATAGTATTTTATGCTTTTGCGACCAATTTTCGATTACTAATTCAGTCGCTAAACATATTAACGACCAATTTTCAACCGCTAACGACTGAAAATTCCGTTGCTAAAGAAGAAATTTTTATTTTTTTAAAGTTGGTGTGGGTATAGCCGCACCATGCTTTATTGTGGGTCCGCCTCTGCCACTAGGTTCACCACACCATTTTTCTTCTTCTAAAGAGTTTTGTACGAAATAACTCATGCACACTAGGTGTTGAAAATTGACAAATTATGGGTTCAAACATTATTGCATATCGAATGTCCCTTCAGCTATTTTACCATCTAAAATACTTATGGGAGCCGGATCCACGCCATTTTCTTCTACTACGTTACAATCTAGAAGAGTTTGAAATGATTTAATTGGAAAATTTTGGAATCATATATTTGGGAAATGTTGTGCAAATACATCAATTAAAGCAGAACCTGTCAAATTCTGTCCAATTCGTACGTGCACTAAGTAGACTCTTGGGCCACTTTTGATTAGGATCAAATTAACCACCCCACAAAATAAGTTAATTTATTAATTATTAGAAGAATTTTGTTTATATACATTTCGGGTGTAAGAATTTTTTTTCTTCCATTGTCGAATAATCATCAAATAATTAAAAATATTTATTCTAATCACGAGGAGATGTGATTCTCTCTCTTGCACCCGAGATACGTAGCACCTTCGAGCGCATAGCACCATGCGCAAGGCGCATGACAAGGTGTTTTCATAGCCTGTTGGCTATGTCTCCATGCGTGTGTGCATGTGGCTGCAACCTATTTTCATAAAAAGTTGTTTTCAGCTTAGTTTAAGCATAAGGTTTGAAGCAAACTAAGGTTTATCAAAAAAGAAATTTTTTAGAAGATAACAAAGTTAAGAATTGAGTACTAATTTTGGGGTATACTCTAGGGTTGGGAAACAATCTAAACATCTCAGATAGAGAAATCATTGACTCTCTTGGCACAAGAAGAGATTCGGGAAAAAAAGTAAAAATTATGATTTGTTCTTTGAGTACTTGTTTAAGGCTAATTTCTTGTAACCCTTGTATCTCTTTATAAATAACTCTTTGATAGAACTAGAGAGAGATCTCCTCTAGACGTAGGTCAAATTTGGGATGAACTGAATGAATAAACATCTTTTTTTTCTTCTTATCTTTTATCTTGTTTTATTGTTTGTGTTTGTTTGATCACTTTGATTTGGTTTCTATTAATACACACATCAAAGTATTCTTGTGAATTTTATTCAAATTCACAACAATTGACGTCCGCCATGGGATAATCGAAACAGATCATTAAGCGAGAACCGTAGGTACCAAGTATGATATCGAGAAATTCAACGGAGACAAAGATTTTAGGTTGTGAAAGGTGAAGATGCAAGCGACCCTCATTCAACAAAAGTGTGTAGGGGCACTAAAGGATGAAGCTAAGTTAGCATCCATGACACAAGAAGACACAACCAAGATGGTGGGCAAGGCAATGAGTGTCATTTTCTCGTGCCTCAAGGATAAAGTTCTTAGATAAGTCTTGAAGGAGACAACTGCGATGACAATGTGGTCAAGGTAGGATTCATTGTATATGACCAAGTTGTTCATTCATAGTTAATTGCTAAAACAAAAACTCAACACTCATTTAGGATGGTGGACTCAAAGTCTATCACGGAGCAATTGACAAAATTCAACAATTTTTTTTATGATTTAGTGAACATTGAAGTGAAAGTTGAGGATGGAGACAAAGCTCTATTTTTATTGTGTGCATTACCTATAGAAAGTTCAAATAACACTGAGAACCAAGGAGTTAAGAAAGTCCAAGGACTTGAAGTTTGATGATAATAGTGAAGGCTTGAATGTCTCAAGAGAAAGAGGTGGGAGTGGAGGAAAATCAGGGAAACTCAAAGGGTGGTGACAAGTCGAAGTACAAATGCTTCAAGTATAACAAGACCGGTCACTTCAAGAAGGATCGTCTCGAGGTAGGGGACAATGACGATTCCGCGCAATTTGAGGTTGCCTCAGAGGACTTTGAGCATGCATGTTCTCTAGACGTGTCATGTTAGAAGCAGGAAGAAGGTCGAGTATATCACCCTGGAAACAACGACACTTGCAAGTTAATGTTCATGTAGAAGGGGTGATTGTCTGAAGACAAGTTAAATAGTAAACATCAGTCTGGATAAGCGGTGTTAAGAATACTCAATGTCAGTTTGGAGATGCGTATATAAGAACACTTATGATCGACCTTAGATGGGGAGGTTACAACCTGAAAGGCATAATTGATGTGTGCATTTGGAAGTTGAGGTGGAGAAAACACAGTTTGAGGTGAAGTCTTCCACTAGTACGACTATGAGGAGACAATCAATGGTGGCACCGGAACGACACGACTATGGAGACCTTGTGTGTGTCGTGCTCTAATGTAGAGCAAGCAATTCTTCAAGAGGATGGAGAGGCGCACTCCGTGGGTTGAAGAAATTATGGTATTACTTGCAGAAGTACCTCAAAAGTCAAGGGTAATTGAAGGCAAGTAAATCTTTCGGAAGATGGAAACGATCACTCAGGAGGCTGAAGAGGTTATGGTGAAGCTACCCAAAAGGCCTAAGATAGTTGGACACTAATACTTCAAGAAGGCGGAAGATGTTTTGAGGGTTGAAGATGTAAAGGTGAAAGCTTGTGGGACTATATAGTGTAGTTGAATGCAATGTCAAACAATAAGATAGTTATCGGTTTAATGGAAAGATCAAGAATTGTTGTATATGTCTCAAAAATCTCTAATTATAAGGAGTTGTGCTTCAGTCTCATGCGCGAGGCGTGCAGTAAAATTTATATATTATATCACATGTGAATTTACAGTTAAAATTTTGTCCATATCTCTACAAAATTTCTGGCTCCGCCACTAATCATAACTATAATGTCATACATCAAAATATTAGTTTGAGGTTTGGCCGAATTAACAACACTAATCATAACTATTTCAAAAATTACATACATGGTCGATCGTGATTTAGTTGAGCATATAAAACTTTTTACATGGATTATATGGTAATAGGTCTCCATCTTCCACGAATTTCCCACTTGCAATCATGCATTTGAATCTTCCTTGGAATAAAATTGTTCTTGTCTTCAGCTATACAAAAGTCCAAATAGGTTGCATCAGATTAATTATGTGAAAGAAAATAGCTGTCTTAGAACCTCATACTAGAAATTCAAACCCCACAAGTTTTGTCCATGTTTGTTGATCTTATCTCAGATGCTAGAAATTTAAACTGATATGACTTTTTTTTTATTTTTTTTTTAAAAATCAATTGTATTTTGGAATTTTTTTTCCCTACAGCTGCCATGCATTTCTTACTTTTTTTTTTTTATAAAAAAAGGCCATGCATTTCTTATTAGATCTTCATGGTTATATTCATGTGCAATGTTTAAATCAGAACCGTTTAACCTTGGTGTGGAGTAAATGGCTACTGTGGAGTGCATGCGTAGGAAAATGTTTATTGAAAAAGTAAGAATTTAGTGGAAGAAAAAAATTATAAGTAATATTTACTATTGTAATAATAGTAGAAAATAATAAAATAATTTTAAATTAAACTTTTCTATTGAAAAATTAAAATAATGAAGTTAATTCATGCAATACCGAGTTAAAATCTCTTGAGGATAATTTTGTCATCTGTTACGATCATACTTGAACTGAAGATTAATTAGTCTATGCAGTTGCGCGCAGAGATACTCGATTAAAAAAAGAAAAAAAGAATTGTGACCAATTTAAAAAATGTATAACTTGTTGACATGAATATATGGATGAGTTCTAATTCCAACTAGCAATGCTGCATTAACAAATTACTTCACATCAACATTTCACTTGTCACATTATCAGATTGAGTTAATGGATTCACCGTTAAATCATGTTACTCTTTTTAGTCTCTTTTATGATGTCAAATAACAAAACAAAGTCCATAAAACAACTTTGGATATCTAGTGTTCCGTCAAAAATTCATGTGTTTGCCTGGAAACTTTTGCATTGCAGGTTGCCTACTCGTGTTGATCTTTCTGTTTGAGGAGTTTTGCTGCATAATAATGGCGTTGGTTTTGTTTTTTTTTGCGCCAATCCAGTATCATGTCAGCACATTTCCTTCCGATGTTGGTTTGGCAAGGTCTGGAAATGTGTTCTCGGTTGGTTGAGCGCGTCGGATGTATAGATCATTTTCTAGAATTTAATCCCTCCGTTCTATATATAAGAGAAAGTTGGGTCAACAAAAAATAAAGTATCTAGTTTAAAATTTTATTGATCAAACTTTCTCTTACAGGTAAGACCGGAGGGAGTAGTGTTTAAAGACAATGTTGGCGAGAAAGAAAAAACATCAATCTGGTTTGCCACTTCATTGAGTATATGGATTATTAGAAATGTCATTATTTTTAAAGATGAATGAGACATTAAGAAGGTTATGAATGGCGTTAAAACTATTTCATGGTTTTTATTTGTCTGTAATTAAGGTGAATAGAAAGTTGGGTTAAATATGTTTTTGGTCCCTGTAAATATATCAATTTTTCCTTTTAGTCCCTCTAAAATTTCCCTTCAACTTTTAGTCCCTATAAAATTTTCAATCGCTACTTCTGGTCCCTATTTTTGAGTTAATTTTTGTATTTTTTTAATGAAATTGTGCATAAATGTGTAGAATATTGTAAAGAAAAATCTTAAAAGAAATTAGAATTTTTTAAACAAACACAAATTAAATATGAATTTTTAACCCTAAAAAATATACAAATTCATATTAAATTCATGTTTTGTTAAAAAAAAAAATTATTAAGAGATTCTTATAATATTATGAATTTTTCTGCAAAATTTTATTCAAAAATATGAATTCTACATGAGTTTATTTTAAAGGAAGGGTCAAAAGCGAAGTTAGAAAATCTTTGAGGGACTAAAAATTGAAAAAAAAAATTTAGATGGACTAAAACAAAAATTTGACATATTTATAGAGACAAAAAACATATTTAACCTAGAATTTTTTTTTCTTCTAATTTTTGCAAATTGGTGGGATAACTCTGACGTGCTTGCAAAGCGGTTAACATCCTAGTAGTGCATTTCATTGTTATGTAATGGGTTTGGAGTACACTTGCATTCTCATTAATGTCATTTTGCTTATAAAAAATAAATAGATGGAAAAAATTCTTTTTTTTTTTTGAACTAAGATGGAATTTTTTTTTAACATTTATAAACTTGATGGTCCAAAATAACCAATTTAGAAATGAATACTAAAATCATAAATGAAATAAAAAATTAAGAGATCAATAAAAATGTATTTAAGTCTTTAAATCTACTAAAATTTGGTCTCATTTATCTGTGCTTCTAGAATTTGCTCTTGCCAATTTTATTTTTTTTATCAATGTGACAAGTGGAACCTCGAATGCATGTAAGCATTGATGCAGTCAGGGGCTCCGTGATCTGCGATTGAGATTAGATCGTACAAATCATTTTTTAGGCAAGACGATATGCATCTTAAGCTCAGTAATTTAAAGAATTTCAACGTCCGCTTATTCTTTGGATCGTCCGATCTTATTCAGATGGTCGCAAGTTATCTGACTTTGTGAATACATGCAGTCGATAATTGCATCCAGGTTCATATCGTGACAGGTACTTACTTGAATTTCTGTCTGTGTAGTTCAACCAATCATATAATGCTTCTATCAATATTTTTTTCTCTAACAAGCTAATGAGATATTTTGAAGCATTTTATATTAAGAATGTTAGTGTATATATTTATCACGGATTCAAATTTAAAATGAAAGAATCATCACCAATAATAAATAAGATTCGTGTACACAAGGGTGAGGACAACACTATCTTGGTGCCCTATACAACACAAAACAAAATCTTACTGTCTTAATGGGATATTCACAACACAAATATAGGATAAGAATATGGATGACAATGTCAATTACCCTACCCAATATAGAAAGTCCATCAAAATATCGACAAACCCAGCATGATCAACAGAAACCAAGTGCTAAATTATCTTGAATTTAACTAAATAAGGTGACATATGGTCATGATTTCGTATATATTTGGTATCACGGTAAGTATGTTAAAATCACAGCGATCCATCATAATTTTTCAAAAACAATCTCTAACTTTTGTAAAATCATGGTGGGTTGTCGTGATTCTAACATATTCAGCGTGATACGAAAGATAGACATCAACTCTTCCACTAACAAAATAACAGCCAATATTTATCATTTCATATATTTTTGAAGGCACTGTATAACGTGACTTACAACAAGTTGGGTGGTATAACTTTTAGGCACGATGGTGTGGCCAAGGCCTTGTGAAAGTGAATTGTAATATTCATTCATGGTTCATACATAAGCTAGGTCCCAATGGTACCATGTCGGCAATAACTTGTTGAATTGTACTTTGTTTTTCCTTTCCCCACATGCATTACCACATGCAATTGGAGATAGATAGCTATTGTCAAACATTTTAATATTGGTTTTAAAATTTTATTTTTCCCAAAACGTAAGGAAAGATGAGTAGAGTAGCTTTCATGATAAAAGAAACGGATGGAATGTAGTTTGGTGAAATATTTAATACAATCCATGCACCTAATTACCAACATAAGTTAACTCTATGTAATAAGAAAAATGTTTTATGGTAAGACAATAAACATGCACGAGATGTAGAGCACACATTGTATCTAATTTGATATAATATCATGATAATTTTATCTTATAAGCCACACATTGTTTAAATCACTTACGATATAGAGCATGTTGTGAACCACAATTGTCTACATCTCGATAATTTCGACAATCATGATTATGGCTTTTAACAAGTAAGTGTGATATAATTTCATACAATGTCATCATAATTTTATCTTATAATCCACAATTGTTTTAAGGCTTAAATATCATAATCGTCCCTGTAATTTGAGCTGGTTTTGATTTTCGTCCCTGTAAAAAAAAAGTCTGAAATACTTCCCTGTAAAAAAAAATTTGTTTAAAAAGGTCCCTGGGCCCACTTCATGTCTGACTTGGCATGCTAATTGCTCACGTGGCAGTTGCTGACTGTGCAACTTTTGCCACGTGACGCTGACGTGGCAATCCACGTAATTAAAAATTAAAAATAATTCTGGAAATTATTTTTTAAAATTTAAAAATCATAAAACATTTCGGAAAAAAAATCTGAAAATACTTTTCCGAAAAAAAAAAACTTTGAAAATTAAAATTTTCAAAAAATTAATTTTTTGACAAAAATATTGTTAAAATTAAAACTTTTGAAAAAAAAATGTGAAAATTAAATATTCGAAAAATATATTTTTTTAATTTGAAAATTATATATTAAATTTTTTTCGAAAATAATGACAATTATATTTTCAAAATTTATAAATTTATAATTTTCGAAAATAAATTATAAATTAAAAGAAATTCTAATTTCTTGTTCTTTTACGAAAATTTTAGTTTTAAAAAAAAAATCATTATTTTTCAGAATATATAATATTCAAAAAAATTCAGAAAATTATTTAAATATTTTGAAATTTATTTTCAGAATTTTTATATTGTTTTTAAATTTATTTTCATATTTTTTAATTTTAAAAACAATTTTCAGAATTTTAAAAATATTTTTTAAAATTTAATATTATGTGGCACGCCACGTGGCAAAAGTTGCACAGTCAGCAACTGCCACGTGGCCAAAACCATGCCAGATCAGCTGAATAGTGGGGCCAGAGACCTTTTTCAAACAAATTTTTTTTTTACAGGGATGTATTTCAAACTTTTTTTTTTACAGAGACGAAAATCAAAACTGGCCCAAATTACAGGGACGATTGTCATATTTGTTTTAATCTCTTATGGCTAAAAGTGTGTTTGTGAACCGCAACTGATGATGCTTAGTATGTAGACAAAAAACAAAATAACACAATTCACAATTTAAATTAATTTTGTATACTATTACTTTTTATTTTGTATATATTTAAGAATTGGTATAATTTCAATCAAGGTTAAATATAGAATAAATTGTAAATTTTAATTTGGTTTTGTAAAAACGAACTAGTGTCGAGATCGATCTAATGATGTTTAAGCATGGTAAACATGATCAATACTAACGAGTATTGGACAATGTTAGAAATTTAATCAAATATTTTGTGGGCTAGAATCAATTTAGTTTTGGTTTTATATAAAAAAAAAAAATGTTGTTCCCAACTTAAGATTTTGCTATCACACACCATGAAAAGACCATCTTACCCCCAAGTGCATATGGTCTTTTCATGGTGTGTGATAACATTTTTTGAAGTGTGAACAACAATTTTCTAAAAAAAACACACTGATGTTGTGATCCATTTGATTATGCTTAGGTATGATAAGCGTGATCAACAATATTGAGATTTTTGGCACCTAATATGTGTGTGTAACGGGATTTAAGAAATCCTTAATATATTAAAGCAAAATAATTTGCACCTCGTTGTCACTTTAGTTCCTGACTCAGGTTAAAATACAAAGTAGTCCTTGGATGTGTACCTCCGTCAGCAGTTTAGTCCTTAACGTTAAAAACTTCCGTTAACAGATGAGGTGACAATTGTTTTGGGCTCACAAGGATGAATGATGTGGCATAAGGACCAAATTGAAAATGACCCAAACGAAATTAGGGACAAAAACAAAAATGAAATCCCTAAATCTCATCAAATTCTCTCTTTTGTTCAACGAGAGAGCAAATATAAGAATGTAATGTGTAAATTCTGCACTTTTTGCACTTCAAATTCTGACATTTTATATGATGTAGTATTGATAATTTGAGACTTGTTGATACTTGTGGATGTTGTGTATTTGAAACCAATTATAGATATGGTATAACACTTTCTGGTATAGAAATGGTACAGAGTTTTGGGAATGGGTATAGCACTTTCAGCAATTTGAGACTTTATGGTATAGCATTTTCTGCTATAGTGCAGCACTTTCTGCAAAATAGTTTTTGTACTCATGGTTTAGTGCCTTACTTGCTTTATAGAAAGTATATATATAGAAGTTTGAGAATGGGTATATTTAGACGGGAAATACCTGGGTGCCATAGACCTTTGGTGTCATTGGTTCATTTTAGATGAGGAAGAATGATGAATGAATTATTAAAATAAACTATTTAGATTAGAGAATGAGTGGTTAAGAGAGACAGAGACAATGGTACCAATGACACCAAAAGCCAATGGCACCCAAAGTGCTAGACTGCATATTGGTGTTTTCTGCAGTATCTGGTTTTGCACTTTTGGTGTAGATTGGTGTATTTAGACTTGCCTTACTTGATATGGTTTTGCACTTTCTGGTATAGATATGGTATTGGTATTTTCTGCAGTATGCTGTTTGTTGCATTTCCTACGCAATTGTTGCACTTCTGTAGTATAGATATTGTTGTACTTTCAGGTATAGATATTGTATTTCTGCAGTTGCACTATGCTGTTTGTTGGACTCATGCTGATACCTCATGAAATACAATTCAACTTTATTGAATAAAACATGGTTTACCAAATATCAAATTGTTACATCAAAGTCTATAACTTGTGCAAGGCAGTACTAAACTATTTGCATTTTATTTTGAGAAATTGATGTCACACAAATTACAGTCTTATTCTTGTTTCTTATTACAATCTTTGAACAAAAGAGATTTAGGGATTTAGTTTTTGTTTTTGTCCCTAGTTTTGTTTAGGTTACTTTTCAATTTGGTCTCTAAACCACATAATTCATCCTTGTCAGCCCAAAACAATTGTCACGTCATCTGTTATCATAAGTTTTTAGCATCAAGGACTAAACTGCAAACGGAGGTACATATCCAAGGACTATTTTGTATTTTATCCTGAGTCAGAGACCAAAGTAACAACGAGGTACAAAGTCAGGGACCAAAGTGACCATTTACCCATTTTCAAAACTTATTGGTCAAAACGAATATAAACAAACGTAAGAAACAACTTTTGAAAATCTCAACTTTATGCCTCACCTAATCAAGATTGCTCGTTCAGAGAACCTTCAGGGACTTGGTTAACAGAAAGCTATAAACTCCAACAATGTTTGGCTATGCGAGCTAGTTTAAGCTAGGTATTAATAATATTCAGAAAAATACATCAACAATGGCCAATTTGTATATATGCTCAAAGCCAAATTAGATCTTATGTTTGGAATTTTATCTCCAAAGCCAAGACTGTTTTGAAGACAAGGTTTGAGTGCAGGGTTGATTTTGGGGACACCTATCTCTAGTTCAAACAGTGGTTTAAATATGGTACTCTAAGCTCTGTTTTTGACTGTGTTCATATCAATGATTTTCACATCTCTGTTAAAAACATCATCAATGATGGAAACTGTGATTTGAACTTGCTCTATACCTCCATTCTTGAGTCTATAATTTGATATCAGCATCAATCCAGTTACCCTCAAACCTCAAGTTCTTTTCATTTGGATTGACTTATATTTGTAGATGAATAATTATACTAAAATACTAACAAGTTTATGCAAGTGGGACATACGTATTATAAAATAACAGCTATTTCCAATGCATATATCAAGATAGAGATGTGTATTGTTGAATGGTATCTTAAAAAGAGAGTGAAAATTTCTGGACCAGTTTATGAATGGTTGATTATGTCCTTCAAGACGAAAATGACATCATTGATCAGATTTAAATGCCAAACTTATAATCTAAAAGCTACAGTGCTTGCTTGCACAAAATAAAATAAAAAACTCATCATCCCAAATAACTAATAACGCCAAAAGAAAAGTTGATACTAAAGCAGAACAACCAAATCAGCTGCAAAATCTACCTTAAAAACTCTCGGTTTCACCAAGCAATAGTTTTAACTTTCAAGGGCCGAACATTTCTCAGTAGAGTTCGCCTTCCTTGTGAGTTTCAATTATGCAATCTGCGGTTGGATAGGAAACACATGTAAGCACAAAGCCATCCTTAAGTTGATTATCATCCAAGAATGAACCATCAGATTGATCCACCGAGCCAGAAACAATCTTTCCAGCACAAGTAGAGCAAGCTCCAGCACGGCATGAATAAGGGAGTTCAACTCCGGCATCCTCTGCTGCATCTAAGATGTAAACATCATCGGGGGCGTCAAACTCGTTCTCTTTTCCATCTGGTCCAATAAGCTTGACCTTGTAAGCAGCCATTGCAGTTGTTCTATATGAAGAGGATGACTTCAAGCCACAAGATTTAGAAACACTCTTTGTAGACCCCAAAGATGAAGGGAACTTTGCTGTGGTAGCAATGGTTGATTGATTGCGGTTTGCAGTTTGAATCATGCATAGCGGGGAAACATTCACAGCCGACAAGGATGCCATGATCACCCTGAAAATAAATAAATATTACAAAATTAATATTTTACAGAATAAATTGGTGTTTTATTACACAATGCACAATGCATAAAACTGACATTGCTAGGCCAACACATTCTTTAAATAACAATAGCCTTCTGTAGGAACGAAAAAAATAAAACATATTTCACCAAGAGTCCAAAATTACGATGGAGATGTGCAAAGAAATTGTGCAATTAACTGTCCCTAATATCAACAAGTATTCTTTAACTTGACATGAGATGTTATCAGAGATATAAAACTAATCTTATGCCTAAACCTATCAGGTTAGCTATAAAGAGATTTGGTATGGTCCATAAAAGAATTCCACTTATAATGCTCATTCTGAAATCACCACAAGAGAGGATTTTGTAGAATTGATTTATATATTTTCATGGCATTCAATTGCATTGTCGTATCCCACATGTTCAACATGTGAAGAATGCTCGATTGAACAATAACTTAGACACGATTAAAAAAACAAAAAAATGCAAAATTCATTTATTGAAGACTCCAAGTGCTAAATAGTTTACACCCTTACAATACCAACTCTGAAAAGATTCTAATCCTCAAACAAACTGTAAATTTATTTAACAGAAATGTTGTTGATTGCTGAAAGAATTTATGCCATAAAAATTTACAAAGAATGGAATCAGTTCCATTCCAGTTTTATAAACGGCTCTTGTTTTATGGAGCATTATGAGAAGAAGCAAGATGGTAGCTCTTTGCTCTTCACTCGTGGCTCCAAGACCGACTAATCTGGCGGACAATTCCCAAGGACCACGAGAGGGTGGCCCAATTGAAGTCAAAGCAAAGCTCTATATGAGCTGACCGAACACAAGAATCACCACATTTTATGCTCAAAGCTGATAATCATAAAACAAAATTGTTTCCATAATGAATCCAAAGACAAACTTTGAAACACCACTCAACTGCCCCCTATGAAGCACAGACACTCCTTGGATTAGGCGTGTCACTGTGTCGGAGGCATGTCGTGTCTGACACCGACACATATAATTACACTGAACTATGTGATTTTCTCAAATTATTAGTGGTGTAGAGATGTAGACACCAAACACAACATTGATACTTAAAAATAGATATCGGTAATAATTTAACGTGACTGCATGTGTCGATGTTGTGTTGGACACCAACACATGTTGAACATCAGACACACCTTCAATGTATGTGGTACATAATTTACCCTAATCAACATAACAACTAAAGTTTGTATCTTTCGATGAAAACCTTAAACTAGATCAAAATCATAAGCACAAAAAGACAAAATTTTCGAGTTATCAAATCAAATCCTAAAACCCCTAACGCGACGTGAAAGGGTTTTAATAATGAGATACATGAAAATGGAATGAGAAAAGATAAACCCTGATCAAGGTTTGATTCAAATAAATTGCAGAATTAAATTATATATATAGTAGACAAAAGTAATAATGATAAAAGATTAAGAGACAAATAAGAATGAAAAGGAGAGAGGGGGAATTGAAAGGCTTACAGATGATGGTGGCGTTGGTTGGAGATGGAAGCGGAAAGAACGATGTGAATTATGTTATGAAGTGAGTGAGAGAGAAAGAAACCAAAGAATATGTTGAAGTTTAACCCACAGATTCGCTGTTTCGCCGCCCAAACCCACCAACTATTTTGTCAATTACTATGGGTGCCTTGCCCCTACATTTTTTAATGGTACTTTAACAATATAATTGAAATCTTAAAAGAAAAACAATGCTCCCTCCTTCCCACAGTAGATGACTCGTTTGAAAATGTATGATTTTGATCTAACTTACTTTACCCGTATTTTTCTTCTAATATACAAAGATAAATAATATCATATAAGATGTTGTTAGATTCGTTTCGATGAGTATTTTCAAGATATCAAATTTTCATAATTTTTTATAATATATTATTTAAGATATTTAAACTCAAAATTATGCATTGGCATGCGTAATAAGGTCAACTGTATCAAGTATTATGGGACATAATTGAAAAATTTTGAAAAAAAAATAGTAAAATTGAAAATTATGGACTAATGACATATGCGTCGAGGTGTGTCCACCTCGGCAGTGCATGAGGATGCAACTTGAAATATTATCGTTGACAACATATAAGATTTTTAGTGCTTCTACCATTTCACATATCATGGAGCTCATTCAAATCAAATATGTGATCTTGCTTTTTTAGTCGTTCATTTATCTTAACAATCTGGACTTATCCAATAGTGATCACGCATGACTTATCAGTTACCACACTTTTTACCGACTTTGATATCTGTTAATACTCACTCATACTTATGTGGGTGTCAGAGACACACCAACTTTGCTTGAAATAGACGAGCTTACAGGAAGGAGTGTATACAATAAAATTATCCGTCGTTTCCATTGTCGTTTAGTGTTGGCTAATCTTCATTGAAGAATCGGTGACTCTGAAGCATACAAGATGAATTTTCTCTTCCTAATTGATTTTTTTTCCTTCGTAGGAGGCAATAAGCAAAAATGGTTTGGTAGATAGATAATCCATGATTAAAAGCATAAACAATTAAAAAAATATTGCAATTAGATTTTTCTAAAAGGTATCTAATATGATGATACTCATTCACCAGGTGCTAAATTAGACAAACATTATTATTATATAGACAAAGACAACTATGGTTCCCAAAAAAAAAAGACTAATGGAAACTATACAAAACAAACTCAGAGATTCCTTCAAAAGTGTCTCTAGTTGTAAATCAATTCTCTTTGTTCTTTGGTCCGTTTGGTTCTTGGGTTTTAAAGAGGAGGGGAGGAAAGGGGAGATAATATTTTAAATTTTTTATGTTTGGTTCAATTTTTAAAAGGAGAGGGGAGGGAAGGAAGGGGAGCAAAATCCCTCATAAGCTCATTTATTGCCACCCCCTGCCCCTTAAATTTGAGTTTTTTGAAGGACAGGGGAGGGAAAGAGATATGAGTAATGCAGTTTTAATTATATTGATATAATTATTCTCATATTTAATTTTAAATGACAAAATCAACCTTATTAAAAATTTAAGTGTTTTCAACATATTGCTTTTTCTTTTTTT
>Ga0228710_1007287_pt1 | contig 16406 bp, 17 predicted proteins | sample MedpolnodulmetaG_FD_177995 | JGI IMG/M metagenome (GOLD analysis project Ga0228710, IMG submission 177995) | Root nodule microbial communities from Medicago polymorpha collected in Santa Monica, California, United States - pink nodules | ecosystem: Host-associated > Plants > Roots > Nodule... | reverse complement strand
TCTCTCTCTTTTCTCTCTCACACACACGCGAGCTCTCTCGGAGACAACCCGCCGGCGTCGTTCTCGTTCTCTCTCACACCTGACTTCTCACCGCCGCCTTATCACCACCGTAAACCCTAATCAACACCCTCCGCAACATGGACGCAGATAACGCTTCAAAGAACGCTAACCCCGAAGACACCCCCATGGAAATGGAAGCCGGTGACTCTCATGTACTTTCTCCAAACTCGTCGCTTATTCACTTTCACTTTACAAATTCAAACAAAATTTAATTAGGTCAAACTTAGATTCTGTTGTTGACTCACAAACCACGATAGACACAGCGTTACTCTAAAAATGATAAACCCTAAAAAAGTTTTTATTGTGTTTGTAATTTTGTGAGTTTAATTTGAAATTGTGAATTATGGAATGATTTTGTTCTGAAGGAAAAAGACAAACAGAAAGAGGAGCTGAGTGAGTCTATGAAGAAATTGGACATTGAAGGGTCCTCTTCTGGTTCACCTAACTTCAAAAGAAAACCTGTTATCATCATTGTTGTTGGAATGGCAGGTCAGTCACGAAAGGATTGCATTTACTTCATATTGCATGTTTGGTTTCGCAATGAGTTTGACACAATCACGGTAGCATTGGTATTTCGTTGCGATACCAAACAAGCAAAGTATAGTTTATTTTTCTCTTGTGTTAGTATTGTATACTATATGTAGTTTTGCTGACTTGGAATATAACTCATCTGTGTTCAGGGAGTGGGAAAACAACACTCATGCATAGGTTGGTTACACATACTCATCTGTCAAACATTAGGGGTTATGTGATGAATCTCGACCCGGCTGTCATGACACTTCCATATGCTTCTAACATTGATATAAGAGACACTGTTAAGTATAAAGAAGTCATGAAGCAATTCAACCTCGGCCCCAATGGTGGAATTTTGACTTCTCTTAACTTGTTTGCTACTAAGTTCGATGAGGTTAAGTTTCCTAATCAATACCTAAACTCATGTACAGTATAATATATATTGCTGGTTATGGACTGATTGCATTTTGAATTAAGTTTTACTTATATATGCATTTACTAGTAACATGATCCCTGCTTCGTTATTTTTATGCCGGGTAGCTTTCCTTGAGCTTGTTTGATTTATGTTTTTGTTTTGACCTCTAATTAAGCTATTGGTATAATGCTTGAGATAATAATGTTTACATTGTCATTGTCAGTGACTTGTTTTAGGTCCTCATTTGTTGTTCTAGTCCAACAATGCATTTGTTTTCATGCCAATATGTTTTACTTTTGTTCCCATCTACAGAACTTTAAATGCAATTTTACTGATGTTTATGCTCCTCTCAGGTAATTTCTGTTATTGAGAAACGAGCAGATCAACTTGACTATGTTCTTGTGGATACTCCTGGTCAGATTGAGATATTCACATGGTCTGCTTCTGGTGCTATCATCACAGAAGCCTTTGCCTCCACATTTCCCACTGTAGTTGCCTATGTAGTTGATACACCTCGTGCAGAAAATCCTACCACTTTTATAAGCAACATGCTTTATGCTTGTAGTATCCTCTATAAGACAAGGTTACCTCTCATCTTAGCATTCAACAAGGTTGATGTAGCACAACATGAGTTTGCCTTGGAGGTATTGTTGATTTTGATGAATTTTCTTTAGCTTCAATTGTATTTGATGTATTGTTGAGATTAGTTTCTTGAAAGCTATAAAAATGATAGGATGTGTTTCAGTGTTTGTCTTTTAACTCACTACAACAGGCGAGTTTAACCTGTGAGATCTAATTGATAGTTTTATCTCGGAAGTTGTTTAAACTACAAATTATTGTTGCCTTTTAAGTACTTAATTTGAACTTGATAAATAAATCATGACATTTGGGCTGTGTATGTGATGAGGTTTGGCCTCACACTAAAATATTAATCAAACACCTTGAAAACAGCTATCAAGTTCATGCATTCAATTGTCCTATGAATTAAGAGTTAGACTTAATTGTTCTATTTTGTATATTTTATTTATCACTTAAGCATATTTTCTTGCCTCTCTCTTATTGCACATATAAATACTTATTAAAAGGTCTTATGCTTCGTGGATTTTAACATTTCATTCAATTGGAGAAAAAATGAGTTAAAACTAAAAAGTAATTCAACTTTTAAGTTTAACAGATTGTGGTGAAATGGGAAGCAATATTGGAGTTAGTTATTAGTTTTCCCTTTCATGTTTAAGTTATTATTTTATAGGCACAAAACCATTTTCCTGCAGTTTCAGGGTTTATGGGCCTCTTCCTTTGTATATTTGAGCTGAATCTATTTGTTTCTGCTCTGATAAATAAAACAGTTACACTATTTGCTCTCCAATACCCAGTCAATTCTGTTGAACAGAACTTGTGTTTTGTCTTGTTTTTACATCTGCAACTGATTTTTTTCCTCCCTTTTGTCGAACTTGTTTTGTGTATCTAGTGGATGAAAGATTTTGAGGTATTCCAAGCAGCTGCAAGTTCAGATCAGTCGTACACGTCAAATTTAACTCAGAGCCTTTCTCTGGCACTGGATGAATTTTACAGTAATTTAAGATCAGCTGGAGTTTCTGCAGTTACTGGTGCAGGAATTGAAGGCTTCTTCAAAGCTGTTGAAGCCAGTGCAGAGGAATACATGGAAACCTACAAGTATTAACTGCTCTTGACATATTTTCATTTGTTAGCTTCACCATTATTTCACTTTTGATTTTGCATTTAGTTAGGCTGTATGTCTTTGATGGCTAAGCAATTAACTTTTTCTATTATGCGATGTTTAGGGCTGATCTTGATAAAAGACGTGAAGAGAAACAGCTATTGGAAGAAAATCGCCGGAAGGAGAACATGGATAAACTTAGGAGGGAGATGGAGAAATCTGGAGGAGAAACTGTAGTGTTGAGCACTGGTTTTAAAAACAAAGAGGAGGATGAAGAGGATGAGGAAATGGATGATGATGATGATGTTGATTTCGGGACATACACTGAAGATGAGGATGCTATAGATGAGGATGAAGATGAAGAGGTTGATAAGTTTTCCTTCTGATGTGATTTTAGGAACGTTTGGATTGCATCGGAACTAGCGCTTGTATAGGACCTTGACTTCATTTGGTACATGCATACTACCTTCGTAGTACGACTGACTGCCGATTTATTGCCCTGTTATTTCATACATTCTGTCAGCATTATTCTCTCTAGGTTCTTTTCCTAGATGTTTTTTTTTATACTAGTAGGAGTAATTGCAAAGGTAACCATGCTTGATTTTTGTGCAAATTGAGGACTAATGATTATTATGATGACTCATGACCTATCTAGTATCTGTTTTGTTTAGGGACAACAACGTGTAGAGTCTGAATGTGATACTATAGTGCCCATCTCCACATCCGCAATTTGAAAAAGAGTAATACTGGTTGGTACGAAGCACATGCAACGAAAAACAACGAATAACACTCATCCCACCCATGATTTCCTCCAAAGCAAAATTTGTATTATTTTAATATTTAAAAATAGATCTATAACTGTCAGTTTCCTCTGGATCGTGGGTTTTCGTTTACGTACCCAGTCTCTTTGGTCATAGATTTCACCAAATTATCTCTTTAGAATACGACAACATCAAGAAAATTGTTATCGAAATTGCTACAATAGATGACAAAACTTGATATTGTTGCATTCCTCAAGGTATTCTTTTCTTTTTTACTTTGGCCTTTCCCTCTTTGCCGTAAATTGCTACAATATGCGTTGGAAATCATGTTTATTTTTTTTGACCGAAAGAAACAATGTTAAAGTTCAAGGAATTCAACGTTGTTGTCCCAGAACAATAAACCAAACAAACTTGTAACAAAACTGATGAATTTACTTAAACATTCGCATTGCCCTCACCAATAGTTCTCAGCAAAATATTATAATTCTAACATATCACATGAAAAACATAATAAATTGTTGTGATTCATTAAACACCAAACCTACTTCCTTCTGTCATGGCCATTGTTAACACCCTTTTACCGTAAAGATGGCTTTGAAGTATTCTCTTATTAGATGTAATGATATTAGCAAGTTCTCTATGCAGACGACCCTGAAACAATTAAATCAACATCAAAAGAGAGATTAAACAAACATTTGAAAACATCAAATTGCACAAAAGGCAAGATAAACCTTAGTGCATTTGAGTGCTCTTTGTGCCACATAATTTCCAAAGGGATCCTGAATGACATTCAAGAAATCACAACTTTTCATTATCTCCTCAACTATAACAGCAACATCATTCTGGTTGGAAAATCTCAATAGATCTTCCACCACATTGCTGCCATGCTTGCTCATAGAAAGTCTAGCAAATTTGCCGTGAAGCAGTTTGATCATCATTTCCCTTGTTGCAGAACTCTCCATTGTAATTACAAATTGCAACACATAGTTTCTTCAAACATGAAGAAAAAAAATATTTATTATCAAATTATAATTTTAAATTGAAGGGACATTCAAACTCAGAAATATACTAGGCACGTTTAAAATTTGAAAGTCATAACTTTATTAAACACACGTGATGAATGATATTGTATTATACACGATTAATTAACAACCCTAACGTGTTCATAAGAAAGAGAGAATAAAACTCAATCTTTTAGTGGTGAGTAATGACTTATCATGTCTTAACACAATTTTTTGAAACTTGTTTAAACTTCATGCTTTGCTTACGAAAAGACAAGTTTAAGGTAATGCCTCTTCTACGTGAAAATTATCAACATAAGATAGTTACTAGTAAGTTTAAGCAAGTGTAAAGTATGTGAGACATCATATCAATATACACTTTCAAATGTGGAATGCAAAAATAAAAAATAAAATGCAACAATCAGTTCAAGAGTGTAGAATTAAACCCATATGGATCTTCTGCTAGAATCATAGCATTTGAGATAATTTCTGTGACTAGCAAGCTTTTGGCACTTCCTTCAACAAGGCTAAGGCATTTTTGAATAATCGAACATCCAATTTTGTCGGTAGCAATATCTACACAATTTCTTGCTAGTTGATCCAAAATAACCTGAAATGTTAATACTATCATAAGCAGTATAGTCGAAAGGAAAACAAAACAAGTTTGAGACGTAGCATTAATTACTCTTTTGTGTTCGGACAAGAAAAACTTCAGACACTGCAGAACGACATAACCACCATTAAAACTTTTCACCAACGCAAGAGTGATACGATGCATTGTCCACACAACCGCATTATATGTCGTGAATGAGAGTTTGATATTCTTTAGCATGCTCTGCATAACCCGAGTTCTGCAGCAAGAAAAATAGATTTACACAAATTAAATCTATGGTATTGTTAATGTTACCATGTACATATATATAATTTTAAAGTCTTAGGCATGTTACTTATATATGATAGTGGACATGATACCTTGAGTTCGAACGTTACTATGACATTTTGAGTGCATTATATATAAAATAAATATTTTGGGCCCAAAATTGGGGACGTCCAGCTCTATAGAGCTATTTGCATCTCCCAAAGGCCGGCCCTGGTTATCAGATTCAACACTTATCATAAAGTTTTAGATTTAACACCGAATTTCGACATATATATTCTGCACCTTATGTTCTTGATAATAAAAATTAGAGCATCAAATATTATGACCACAATTTAAAACCTTATGGTGACAACATACCCGCGATTGTCCATGCAGACATGTTTCAGCTTTTGATCATCCGATAAAACAATAGATTCCATCTGCTCCTGGGTGACACTGCTCCTTACTTGAAAAATCTTTTTAATCAAGTAGTTGTTGTTGCGTGTCATTAGCTGGTGTACATGATCCTTCACGATTAAGAGGATAAACTCAACATCTGCCGGGTTGCCCGCCTGTAGATATTGACATCCACGCCAATCCATTGCCATTGAAAGTACCAACTCTCTCATTATTGAAGGGTGATTGTTAGTTTGATGAAGTTGCATTCTTTGCACGTCCTCAAAAGAAGCCCTAAACCCCGAAATCTCATGTTGGTGACTTTTCCACCCTGGTAATTAACAAGACACTTTAAGGATTGGGAGAAATACAACAAAATAGTTATCCCATAAATAGAGAACTATTGAAAGGCAATATTCTTTTTTTTTGACAAATTGAAAGGCAATATTCTTAAACATTAAAAAAAACAATATTCTTTTATAGATTTGATATACTTATATTCATAAAAACTGTAATGTTTCCATATTTATTTGAATAGAAGATTGACTCCACTTTTGACCAAAAAATAAAAGATTGACTCCACAGTGTTTTTTTCCAGGAAAAGATTGACTCCACAATTTGTTTTCTATGATTTAATCTTTTTTATTAGATTATTATTTAATTTAACTCTTTGATAAAAAAATTTTGAGGCATAGATAAGGTAACGAAATTGCTTTAAAAAATAAAAAAGATATGGAAACAATTTGAGTCAAGAAAGAAAAGAAGGTTCTTCCAAATAAAGAATTTCAAATATTTTGAAGTTGATTTCATAGACATTTAGACACAGTAAAAAAAATTGCCTCAAGAAATAAAAAAGATACCGTAACAATTGAGTCAAGAAAAGAACTTGTCAAAAAAAAATCTAATCGAGAAAAAAAGAACAAAAAAAAAATATAGTTATAAAATTGAATTTGATTTTAAAAAAAATAGGAATCTAAAATAGTTGTATTAACCTATAATATTTTTATTCCCTTGAGTTTAACTCGGTTGGTAGAGATAATGCATAATATATGCAAGGTCTGATGTTCAAATCCCGGACACCACAAAAAAGAACCTATTATATTTTTATGTTATCTTCCCTTTAAAAATTGATTATACATTTTTTTAATTGATCTAATGATATTGACTTGAGAATTGAAGTGCGCTCCTCCTCATAGAATATACCAATTCCTTAAGCTAGCAAACAATTATAGTGGTTATTGAGGAGAAAAATAGTGGTTATTGAGGGAAAAAAATACATAACTCAATTTAGTCTTAAGAAAAATAAAAGTAATATTTCCCCTAAAAAAGTAAAATAAAAGCAATATTTAGTGTATAATTGATTTCATTGTTGAGTCTAGAGACCAACGATGAATTTGTTCGAATGACAAGGACAACTCTTAAGCAAAAAGTGAAAAGTTTGATATTTGCGAAAATTCGATATGGAGGGAAGAACTCATATTATGCGTCTAAGAGATTCTTGTAGAGATATTAGTTATTAATACTTCTTATCAATGACATTGCAACGTCGGTTGTATCTGGCGGAAGAGACTAAAATTCGATAATGTAACATATTATTATTTGAATTCCGGTTAAGAGAGGTACGAACTTTAGTTTGATACTTAATTCGTTTTGTTTCTAACTTAAGGATGTGTTTGGATGGAGAGTTTAGGAGGGAAAATGATGAGAGAACTTACATTTTTTTTAAAAAATTATGGACTTTATAAAACAATTTTTAGAAAACTGAATTAACAACATGATAAATGATTATATAATACTTCAAAAACTTAATTTATTTTTAAAAAATATTTTACATTGTTCGTAATTTAAAAAATAAAAGTGAACTCTCTCCTTATCCAAACACACCCTAAAAGAAAAATCATCCTAATACCAAACAAGCATAGAATAAAAAAAACTATTGACTATACCATTGATTTTTAATCTTGAATTTACTCTTCAAACACATTTTTTATATTTATGAAATAAATCATTTTACATTTAACTTGCTTATATAACCACAATCAATGTACATAATCAATATAATCCTGCCATGTCACATCATTTATTTAAGACCAAAGTGAATTTCTGGGAAGAGATTTGCTTTAGCCATTAGATTCTTAGAGATAGGATTCGAGCAAGGGCCAAAGCAACAGAAATTCATCAAAATGCTAACATCAATTGCTTCTTCTAGTTCAACCATGTTATTATGTCCTAAACTAGGAGGAACATGTTCAATGTCATTCTCCACCACTAGTTCATATTCAAAAACCCAACATTTTTATCTCCATTCATTGGGTCACCGTCTTTTCTCTCCTTGGAATGGTTTGAAGAATCTGGGTTTCTCTATCAAGCCCAAAAAACCATTTTTTCGTATTATAGGTATAATTTTAGCATTCAACTTCTATTCTCTTTTTTGGGTTTTTCATACTTTACTATACTATACTATACTATACTCATTTTGTAGATAGAAAGGGTCGGTGTAAGGGTAACGTGGTTTATGCGTCTCTCTTTGGGGTTGGTGCTCCTGAAGCTCTTGTAATTGGGGTTGTTGCGTTGTTGGTTTTTGGTCCTAAAGGTCTTGCTGAGGTCAGTTTTATCTCGTTCTTCTGTTTGTTTATAACAATTTCAAATGTACTTGCCTATGTAATTCAAATTAGATTGCATAAACTATGCTTATTATGATAAATTTAAGAATATTTGATGACTTCATATTCTGTTAATGCATACTATTTCACTTTGTTAAGGAATTAGTGATTTTAAAAGCTTTATTTATTTTTATTTTTTTTATCACTTTCTGATATGTGGTTTGGTACATAGGACGTGTTTGGATAAACAACTTAATTGAGCATATAAGTATTTATTTATAAGCTATTTTTATAACAAAAGATAGAATAAAGTTCAATTGTCTTCATACAAGCAATAAGTTGTTTTATAAGATATCGGAAAGAACTTATCGGAATAAGTTGAAAACAACTTGTAGACATGTCAAAAGTTGTTTCCCTAAGCTCTCTCAAACAGTCTCACAAGTACTTGTGTTAGTAGATAAGCTCATTTAAGTCAATCCAAACAGACTTCTAGTCAAGGAGCCAGTCTTATAGTATTTTAAGCAGCTAGGAGAGGTCCAAGTGTTAGATATAATTGGATAGTAATTAGAATTAGTTGAATACTGTTTGAGTTAGTTAGAAGTTACTTGTGATTAGTTTCTAGTTGGTCATATGAGCTGCCTTAGGATCACTATATAAAGTGATCATACATTCATTTGTAATCAACTTGATACTATCAAATGAATGTATGATCACTTTATACAGTGATCCTAAGGCAATTAATATATCAACTAATAACTAATGACAACTAACTTCTAACTACCTTGAACAATATTCAACCAATTCTAATTAATATCCAATAATATCTAACACCAAGGATGGTTTTATGATTTTACCTCAAACACTCTTGACAACTTGTTCTGTCTACTTTGCAAGAGAAGGAAAGGATGCCTATAAGGCTCATGATTTTACATGTTATTGACATTAGAAAGGCTAACAATCCTAGAGTGTGTAAACTTCCAACTGACAAAACATTAACAATTGGTGAAACGTTCGAAAGAAGTTTCCTTTGGCTTATCCATTGTCACTACCTACCTTCAATGAACATTGATATAAAGATGTTTTTTTTCTTCTTATAGTTTGCTTGTGTATCAATATTTGCATTCTTATAGCTTGTGTGAAAATTTACTATGTTTGTGGTTTGCAAGTCTTAAATAAAAGCAAAACCTCCAAGAAGCCAAATAATACCCTGATGCCGATGGATACCTGTAATATGTATCAATCTACTTGAAAATTAACATTTTTCATTTTTGATTGGAATTGAACTGGTTCATAGTTCATATCTTCTCTTCTTACCACTAAGCAATAGATAAATTCATGATTAAACCTGCTCTATCTTGGTTTTTTACATTTTCTTTTCCCCATCTTAACCGTCACTAAGATGAATTGATCGGAGATAGATATACTTAATTTAAATCTTTGTTGAGAATAGTGATATCATGTGTTCTTGGATGCAGATAGCCAAAAAGTTTTTACTTTTATATCTTTGTTTTAAAATGTCGTTCATCAAAGTGAATATGTATATTCAATACAGTGGACGTGAAGTTAATATCTGTGAGCCATGCGCTGTTCCTTAGCAATTGAATAAAATGTCAATGCTACAAATCAGTTTGAAAGGGGTTTACATGAGTAGAATAGTTGAGCAATGTATTATAATACTGTTGTAGATGATGGTTTTTCCCATGTTCTGTGATTCCTTCATTCATGATACTAAGCTTGCCGAAGATATCTGTATATCTTTGTTTTTTTGACTCTATCTAAGGGAAAGGATAAGGCTCCCTCTATACATTTTACAAGAATAATCTAACTTACATGAAACAGTAGAAGATAATGCATTGCCGGTTGCTGTGAAAGCTATCCCGTCATTCAGGGTATAAATAACTGTCTTGCATTCTCCAATGATTATCTTTGAGTGAGATTAACTTTAGATAGTTGGAATAGAATTCACTAGAGTCCCTTTGAGGCTTATTAGATACATTATTTACAATATTTTGTAAATAATGTATTGGCGATCCTGCTTAGTGGGATAAGGCTTGACAAGTTGATTGTTGTTATTGGTGATGGTGGTAATCATTTTTCTAGTTTACCTTTTTGATAACCCCTTGGCTTTTTGCTGATTCTTTGAATGCAGGTTGCTCGAAATCTGGGAAAAACATTGCGTGAATTTCAACCCACCATCAGAGAGATCCAGGTTATTTTAAAAAACTCTCCAGAGTGTAGATTAAATTTGTTGTGCCAATGCCACTCGATAGATTCTTTGATTTAGCTACTTGCCATGTTTACTCTTTTAGGACGTTTCAAGGGAATTTAAGAGTACCCTTGAACGGGAGATTGGTCTTGATGACATTTCAAACCCAACTCAGAACACGTACTCTTCCAATGTTCGCAACACCACATCAGCTCCACCATCCACCGATAGTACCAATGGTTCTCAGACTGCTGTTGACCCTAGTGAGTTATCCAACATCTATTTTATTTTTATTTGCTGGGTAGTTTAGAATAAGAAATATGAACACGTTATTTTTCCTCATATGCATTCTATCAAATAATATTGCAACACCATCATATACATGTTACTTTCCTCATATGTTATTTCCCATCTTATGCATGCTACAATTGGCATCAAATTAATATCACTACAAAACAATCATCTGTAATTGTAAGCTTCCATATCAGCTGTTGAAGAATATTTTAGTAGTTGCTAGGAGCAAGAAAATGGAATACACAGATTGAAAAAGAAAAAAAAAAAACTAGAGAAGCTTATTGTAGTGGGAATATACGACCTCCCAGTCATGAAAATGGATTTGGTGCTGCAAAAACAACACAGTTTTTATCTCAACCATTGGATGGTTTGACAAAGTTATAATAGCACCTTCCAATAAAGATCCAATGGCTATAATTGAAAACTGTTGTTTCACTACAGCAGCAAATCCTTGTCCGTCAGTCATATAGCAGCAGCTCCAATTGTTAAGCCAGAGATCCCTTTCAAGAGATTTACTATAATTTGGTTTACCTAAATTGTAATCTTTAGTGATTTATCTTGTATTTACCTTCCATTATTAGATTTCCAAGTTATCATTGAAGTTCGTTGTTTGTCTTTTAAACCAGCAAATTCATCACACTCAACTCCTATCAATTGCCATATGATATTGATATCGAGGTGTTTCATTTTTTTTTTTAATATATATTTTACTTTCTCATGAAAATTCATCAAATAGAACATGATAAAAATGAGGAAATGCTACAAGAGTCCAATGAGCTGAATTGCCACATGTGCTCTAATATATTCCTCTATCTGTGAACTTTGGGATTTTCTTGTGCTAAATTTCTGATCATTTGTTTCATATATGATGTTTGCTCTGCCTTACTTTTATTTTGCCATATGTATGTACAATCTATGTTTTGCAAGAATTAAAAAATAAATCATTGAAGAACAAAGGAAACTTCCGCTTACATTTAGAATGACATTATTAATAGCTAAATTGGTATCATAGAGATAGAACGTTACAATAAACGAGTGGTTATGCAAGACAAGATTGAATTAAGAATTTAATTATTAGACAAAAATTGGGATAGCTTCTATTGTACAAAGATGGAGGGTTGACCAGATGGAGGATAGTAGAATAATTAGAGCCAGAGACAAAGGAAAAGGAGTATACACACACAGATGACATCTAATGATCCATATAGTCAATCCTACCTGGTGGAAAGAGGTTTGTTTATCGTTGTGGTATCGTCAAATCATGCGATTTATGTACTTCTAGCTTTAGGAATAACTTCAATAATATAAAGAACCAAGTTGATGACCCATAGACACTTGTTGGATGCAAAATTCTCATTTGTCCTAGAAAGTGACCTATTACTAGTACAACTGTCGCCATTTCCTTGTTCATAAATAGTTTTTGTTCCTTCTTTAAAATCCAATACTTATTTTTTTTCCCCCAAATAAAGTTCCTAGAACCAAATGGAGCAGCATAGGCTACAATTCCACAAACATGAAGAGTCTGGAGATAAATGTTACAACATGTACATCTTATTAATTAAGCACGTCATCTCGATTGGCCATATCACCTGCATGGTTGAAATATGACAATTATTTCTCCCATAGTGTAAGGGTTTAGTTTAATTTTGGCTATAAAAAAATTAAGGGGTGGGGGTGGGGTTTAAAACAAAGTAATGGGTAAAATAAGCATGTAAGAAGGAGGATATTGAACATTCTGCATGTTTTCCCATCAAATTGCCAATCATGTTTGATGTCAAAAACATGAATTTGATTATATATACACAACAATGTAGATGGGAAGGCAGATCCAAATAGAGCATACAGCTCTGAGGATTATCTTAAGATTACAGAAGAGCAACTAAAGGCAGCTGCTGCACAACAGCAGGAGCAAACACCCCTTCCTAAAGAAGACAAAAGTGAACAGCAAATCCAGCCTCCTGGTTTGTCTTTTTTATAGCACTTTCTCTCTTTTTTTCTCGCTCATTCCGTTTGACTTTATCTTCACCTTACTTTAAGCATGATTTGGTACGCAGCTAATGAAACAGCTGCAACTGTGCCACCACCCCTGAAACCAGAAAGTGAATCCTTACCTTTGGATTCATAGGAAGCACAAAGAAACTTGCCCAATCATCAGTTCATTACCCGGAATGTGGGCAACTACCGGCATAGTGTAATCAATTTTGTTGCCTTTGAGTCACTTGAGTTGTGTAAAAAGTAAAGAAGAAAACTATTAACATGTAGTGTGCTTATGAATCCTTATGAATCTATTGTAGTTTAATCACTTGTTCAAAGCTGAGCATCCTCCCTCTCTCTTCCTTCTCTATAACGACGATAAAACCATAAAAAAAATAAAAATTAAATGTGGTTAATAAAGTGTTAGATTTGTTAATAGAAGTATATCAAGTCTTACAATTTATTAACAAATAATTGAATTTTATTAACCACAATTAAATGTGATTAACTTTGATTTTTAAGTATTTAAATCTACATGTAGTTGGAACATTCAAAATTGTGGTCAATAATGTTCAAATTTGTGGTTAATGTGTTATTCAATCTCGATATAAAGTTTACACAATGATAAAGTTTTCAAATGTGAACTACATCAACAATATTAAGTTTTCAAATGCTTTGTACCAAAAAAAAAAAAGTTTTCAAATGCTTTTCTTTTTAAGCATAAAGTTTTCAAAAGTTGTTGCAAAATGATGTTGAAATAACATTTCTTAAATAAAAAAGAAATAATCATTACATACAAAAATTATAATTTTTCAAGAACTTTATTTTAACCCTCGTTTTAAGTTTAATTTTGATACAAAAAATATTTGATTTCGTTAATAGCATATTGTTTTTTAAACTAAGCCATTCTTTATAGTAAAATAGTGTTCAACTTACCGTCTTGTACCCCAAAACCTTGAATTAAAACTATTTAATAAACAAATCAAATCATATTCCACAAGATTGGTACTCCGTTAAGGAACAAGATTGGTTACTAGCCTAGCCTACCATTTCTCTTTCTTATTCACATAATGTGAATTAAAAACTTATATCGCTTCAATTTGATAACATAATACACAACGGAACCAATTTTACAGTAATCCAACGCTTAATTTTATTTCCATCAAAACTTAATGGCGGGCGCTACCAAAAGAATGAACAGACATTTTGCGAATAATATTCTTCCCATTTATATTAGCAGGGAAAAAAATTATACAAAACATAATGCAACTTTATCCTGAAAGTTATGCTACAACATATTCATTTGTCTGAGTGTATCGAAATCTAGATAGCCTGGTGGTGGTGGTCCATTAAATCCATACATATCAAACACTTTATCATCTGAAGGCATTACAGAGCCTTCACGACCCTTAAAGCCCTCCATAGGTGAATTAGCCCAAGGAGCTGGTGTAGAAGGGTTTGAGCTAGAAGCGTCTTGGTTGACACCGAGTGCAGTTGGATTCTGTGGTGTAGAAGGCCTTCTGTTTGATCCACTACCTGACGTCAAAGAAATGGTTACTGATTGCTGCTGCTGCATTTGTTGCTGGTTCTTCATTGGGGACTTTGGCCTAAGAGCCTCTATATCAGGAGTAGTCACCACTAAATGAGGTGCCTCTGGAGGTGGATTTCTTCCTCCACCACCCTGCCAAACTTTCCCATCTTTGTCGCCGAAGTTCTTTACATATGCCTGAATTTATGCAAATCAAATCAATGTGAGTAATCAAGCCAGAAAACACAGATCAAGTGACGAAGATAATAACGAGCTCCAACTCTGCAGGTGCCTATCTAAACAAGATAGAAGAAAATTTTGAAGTTGGAGGAAATTAAGATAAAAATGGATTAATTCATATATCTGTGTAGGAACAAATGAGTAAAAGACAGGCTTCAAAAACTTTTATGTCAGACCAAGAAACTTCCGCCAGAGGCCAGCAGTATGTTTTAGGTGTGAATTAGCCTATCGTACAACATCTACCAATATTTCAAGAAGTTACAGCCATAGCCCAAAATGATCGGATTAAAAATGAAGAAGTAACTGCTCAGTTTATTTTCTATAACTTATCTACTGATTGGAAAACTGTTTTTCTTTTCTTTTATTTGCGCAAGGAAAACTGGTTTCAGAATAGTGGTCATAACACTCTACTGGAACAGATAGGATGCTGCATTTTTATCCAACTTCCAAAGAAATAAAAATTAACTAATAAAGTTACATAGGAAAACCTCACTTCAGATGTCATGCTGGTATATTAGCATTCACATTTCTTACCTCCTTATTAAAATTTGAAGACGACAGTTCTTTACCAAGTGTCAGCCAGCCGGCCCGGATATTGTGGTCTTCACCAAATAGTTCAAGTCTCCTCCTTCCAAGGGCAAAGTGTTCAACGATCCTATACATATCTTCAGGCTTTTGTGTTGAACCTGCAGTATATAAGCATTGAGCAAGAAATTAAAGAGATGCCCATTTTATTCTTTCAAGCAAAAACATTGCAATCCCTAAAGCATGTATTAAATGCACTTTTGGTCCCCCTATTTTATCTAAAAAAGGATTTTAACTCCCCCATTTAAAAATTTGAGTTTTTGGTCCCCAAGTTTCACATATTGTTGTAATTTTGGTCGCAACCCAGATTTTGGTTGACACCGAGTGCAGCTGGATTCTGCGGTGAATTCCCAGTAGGCAATTATTTCATAAACCTTTCATATAGTTTATGAAAAAATTGCCTGAGAAAGAACATTAAATCATAGTTGCTTGAAGTGAGCTATATATCTAATTTCCTAAGTGCTTGCCTACTTGTCAAGACTATGTGGCTCTCTGTACAAAGTACCATGAAAAACATGATCAATGAAAAAGTGCCTAGGGAAGAACGTGAAATCACAGTTGCTTGAGGTGAGCTATCTGTCTAATTTCCTAAGATGTCCATAAGCCAAAGAAAGAGCTTCTCCACTGAACCAGCCTATCAGCCAACAATTATAATGGGGGCTACCAGCTACAACATCCCCTAAAGACTAGCTTTCTCAAGGTAATAGATCAGATTGTGAAATGAGAATATGTTTAGTCCAGCATGAATAAAGCGGTAGGATCTACAAGTACAAAGTTCAATCCTATGATAACATGTCGGGCCTCCCTATTGATTCTATATGAATGGTAAACATCTACCTTACTCTAATCTCAAGTTGTCAGATTTGTTATCAGTTCTTGCTCTGTACTTCTTATAGGTTGAATTATGATGGGTCTGCTGAGAGATGGATAGCCCAAGGTCAATGATGGTTTATGTTTTTTTAAAAAGGTTGATAAATAGCGGCGGATAGGCGGTTGTAGTTTGTGAATGAGGTGGATATGTTTTTATGTGGCAGTTACTGTTTGATATTAACAGGCTGTTTCATAGAAGCTATCTCTGTTGTCAAAGCGGAAATGCGGCGCGGCCACTCCAAAAATTGACGCAGTGTGGGGTGCGGGCGCGTAGCGGGCGCTATTACGGTGACGCAGACACTAATATATTTAATATTAAAATACTATACTGTTAAAAAAAATACTAAAATTCCTTAAACATTACTCAAAATTCATGAAGTATTCCTAATTTGAAATAAAAGTCACAAGTCTTGAGCAAAACAT
>Ga0228710_1007283_pt1 | contig 16412 bp, 9 predicted proteins | sample MedpolnodulmetaG_FD_177995 | JGI IMG/M metagenome (GOLD analysis project Ga0228710, IMG submission 177995) | Root nodule microbial communities from Medicago polymorpha collected in Santa Monica, California, United States - pink nodules | ecosystem: Host-associated > Plants > Roots > Nodule... | reverse complement strand
ACAAACATTATGTATATACGAGCTTGATATTTTGTGAATTGTGATATAGAAAGTAATAAGCCAAGGCTACAATTCAAAGCACTTTGTCAATGTTTTATATTTATAAGTGCGTTATCATGCTTTCTGCCAAAAAAAAAAAAGTGCGTTATCATGCTATGATATTTTTTTTTGGGAAATCATGCTATGATATTTGTTACTTCAGATAAACGTGTGTTCAGACCTCATTCTACCATAATTTTAAAATATGTTAAGCGTGTTTTTGGTTTAACTTCTATCCACAAAAAACAAACAAGAAACTATTATTTATAGCTCCAGAAAAAACATGCATCCTTGGCCCTTTCTACCGCGTTTCCAAGCAGATCATAAGAAAAGTTGTGCTTTAGATATTCAGTGTTTCATACCGAAAAGATAGAGCAATAGAGAGAGATGGAGGTATGAAAAATGTACTAAATTTTTGTTTGTGTATAAAATTAATAGTAATTAGAATTATATTTGAAGAAAAATAATTAATTATCTAGTAATTTGAAATGAATTTATATTTAGGTATGATCAGGACAGAAGAGTAATTTACTTACATGCTACTTTTCGCTCACCCTTTATAAACCCTATAATAACACAATCGTTTCTTCTTCTTCTCTTCGACGGAGAAAAAGGGTTTCTAGGGTTTTGAGAATCCACAACACAGCAACAATGTCGATGTCAAAGAGTTCCAAAATGCTTCAATACATCAACTACCGTATGCGAGTAACCATTCAAGACGGTCGTCAACTCGTTGGAAAGTTCATGGCCTTCGACCGCCACATGAATCTCGTTCTCGGCGACTGCGAAGAGTTTCGCAAACTTCCACCGGTAAAAGGTAAGAAAACCACCGACGGAGACCGTGAAGACCGCCGCACACTCGGCCTTCTCCTCCTCCGCGGCGAAGAGGTTGTTTCGATGACAGTTGAAGGTCCACCTCCTCCGGAAGAATCTCGCTCCAAGGCTGTTAACGCTGCTGCAATGGCTGGTCCTGGGATTGGTCGTGCTGCTGGGAGAGGTATTCCTCCTCCGGCGACTGTTATTCAAGCTCAGCCTGGTCTTGCTGGTCCTGTTCGTGGTGTTGGTGGACCTGCTCCTGGTATGATGCAGCCGCAGATTTCGCGTCCGCCGGTTTCGTATCCTGGTGGTCCACCGGTGATGCGTCCACCGCCTGGTCAGATGCCATATCCCGGTATGCCAGGTGGTCCTCCGAGACCAGGTGGTCCGCCACCGCAATTCGCTCCTCCGAGACCTGGTGGTCCTCCTCCGCCACAATTTGCCATGCCGCCTCCTCAGTTTGGACAGAGACCTATGGGTCCACCTCCTCCTGGACAGATGATGAGAGGACCTCCTCCTCATCCTGGAATGCAGGGGCCCCCTCGTCCCGGAATGCCTCCTCCTCCTGGAAGTGGTGTTCCTGTCTTTGGTCCGCCTCGTCCCGGAATGCCCCCTCCTCCAAATCAGCAGCAGCAACAACAGTGATGATGGTATAATTTATTGGTATGTTTGTCTTTTCTTGCTGATGCTTTGAGTTACTGAATTGGATTTGTACATTGAGTTATTGTTCTTAATTGTGTGTGGGATGGATTAGTGCAATCCTAGCTTGTGAGTTGTGACTAGTAGAATAATGCATGCATTGGATTTTAGAACAATTTTAGAGCATCTTTCTTAATTTCTAAGTAAAGGTTTGAATTTCAAAGGTATAAATCATTGATTTAAGCTACACAAGATTTGGTGGGTAGCGGTAAAAAGTCAGGAACTTCAAAATTTGAATTGACTTGGCTGCTTAAACAGTTAGTAGTGATTGTTTTCCATTGAGTGATTTAGACCTATAAGTTCAATCCTGTTTCAATTCCTCGTCTACATACTGTTCTGCTAAATTTGATGTTGTAGTTTGTTCTATTTTTTTAATGTTTTTCTAGAAACATTGATGATTGATTTCACATAGGAAAGCAATGATGGGCTAATATAGATTCCTTAATGTGGCTCAGACCATCAATTAGAGAATGCTCAAAATTGGAGATTCTAACAAAATGATACTTTCTAGGAAACATATATGGGTTTCAGGCAATGAGTAAAGATGTTTGCTTTAGTTTTCCTCATATTTTGGCTTATAGATCTTACTTAGGCGGCCTTTGTGCATCAATTATGAGATGGCTGAAATTACTGATTTCAATTATATGACATTTTGAGGAGTTCAGTTATATTATTATAGGCTACTGAAGTTGTTGCATGAGCGTGGATCCAACTACAAAATGATTTTTTTGTTACATCAATCTCAATGTTACCTCTTAACAATTTATTCTCATAAATAAAAAATTAATTTATTATTTGAAACCTATAATGTTTTTTAAGTTGAATATGATATCCTGATGGTCTTGAAAATTTCTTAGCAATTGTTGAGTTGGTGTACACCTTCTCTTTAAGAATTAGTATTCACAGTATTTTTCATTTAGTTTCATCTTTGCTAGATTGGTGTTAATAGTCCAAAGATTTAAGGCTCATAAAAATGTCCCATAATAGTCTCACACTCTCACTTTTTTAGTACCCAAATGTATAATACTGTATGGTTATGTCAGATTGAAAGTTGTGGGGGATTTCACACCCTTTCTCTTTGGTGTGGAGAAGAATTGAGAATAGGTGACATTTTTAATACTTCATGCTGAAGGATTTTTTAGAAAAATTCCATGCACTAAAAAGACTAATTATGATCAGCCACAAAACTTTTTGATGCTCTTATCCTTATTCTCAAACTACTTTGTCAAGAATAATTTAATGGGTCATGCTAACTTGTGCCCAAAGGGCACAAGTTAAGGATCTAAAAAAAGAATTAAAGCATAAGTTTTGTATTGAAAAATTAAGTTTTTAAACTTTCAAGACATCGAATGCACAATTTCGAAAATTATGTTTCTTTATTTGGCTTTCTTAACTTGTTCTGTAAGGGCACAAGTTAGTATTTCCCTAATTTAATTTACCTTGAAATTTATAAATGAGAAGAGTCTCGTGTTTATATTTATTGTCGTCCAAGTTATCTGATCGGTGACTGAAGTTAGACTAAAAAGCCGATATTTTATTTTGAAAATTCAATGATTATATGTTGTGATCTAAGATAGCTCAGAGTCAGAGACACAACTAGAAGTTGGACTTGAGAGTTGAGGTTAGGTGGTTCTTTGAAATAATCATTGTACTTTTTAAATGCTAGACATTTGTTAAAGTCTATCTGTTCTGCATCCCAGTGTTCCTGCATTGAGTTGAGAATAACGTCAAAATGTTAGGAAACAACTAGAACTCGATTAATCTTGAGAAGCCTTTGAAAGTATATATAAATACAAATGAAAGGATGTCTTTGCTACAAATTATTCCCTCTAGGACTAAATAATATGGCCAAGTTATGGACCTTTACTATGTCTCATTCTTTCGGAAAAAGTAACATTTGTGTGGATCACTTGGCAAAGCTAGGTGCTAAGGGATCCAATCTTTGGTGTTGCTTCAAGCTCCTCCTTCAAACATGCTGCATATGCATCTGCTACTAGCAGACATTAAGGAAACTTCTTTCCTTTGATTTTAGATCATCTGTTGGGACTACCAAGTTCCATGTAATGCTAGATATGATTTCGTAGACCTAAGTTGTAAATGTTATGACCTGGAAACTCTTGCAATAGTCACTAGCTATTAGAAACCATACCAGTGCATCATATTAGGATATATTTTCAGGATAATTATGGCAGATTGTAAATGTGCATCTTTTGGGCTTGCTAAGTTTCATGTATTGCTAGATACCATTTTGGAGACCGAAGTTTTACATGTTCTGACTTGAAAACTCTCTCACATGTCCATGGAAGAGGCTTTGCGAGAGAGACCAATACTTAACATAAGAAAATTTAAGAGACCTTTTAAATACTTAACATAAGAAAATTTAAGCATTCTTATCTAAAAATGGTTCTCCACTCTGCATAGCCTTGGTTCTATTTTTTTTGTTAAAATAAGCTTTTGTATATATAAGTAAAACTATAATGTGCATTGTGGATATTACAGACTATCACCCATTAATAGTATATCATTCTTTGAAGTCTGTGACCATTGGTGCAAGGATGAGGATGCATCCTCACTTAATCAATACAATATCTTATTCTTTGAAATCTGTAAAGAATGCTATTTTTTTCATGAGCAAATTTGACTGCACTTGATTGCATACTTGTAAAACTCTAGTTGCAGTAGTACAATTGTACCTAATACCTTGAGTCTTTAAATTCAACATCTTGTAAATGTTTATCTTTCTTCATCTTATAGTGGGTTTAGTTTTTCTTGATTGACCTGTGTGTGTAACAAAAATGTCTCACAAAAATTTCTCATTTTTGTTGTGTTCTAATTTCAAAACTTCAAAATGTGTCAGGTTTCTTCTTATTGGAGGTTTGAAGATATGGACATTGGACTTATCACAACTCAATATCCAGCTCGTTATGTGGAAGTAATTGTTGCTTGTATAACCTTGAATTATTACCGTATTAGGGAATTTTTAATCTCGTGATGGAAATGTTATATTAGAACGGCGTGTTTTGGAGGAAGTTATTGTACTGCAACTCGAGTAGTAGACATATAAAACAACTGTGTAGATTGTTGGGAAAATGCTGGATTGTGTACTGATTTCTGAGTGTGGGGCATGATCTGTCTCTTAATATTTTGGGCTATATAACATAAGGCAAATGCTAACTTATGCCCCAAGGGCGCATGCTAAGAAAATCATCTAGGGGTTGTTACTTCAGTATAATTTACATATTTGCATGAATTAATTTTTACGTCATGAGTTTAAGTCCCATGTCAATTGATTGAAAATGGTTATATGAAAATTTGTGTTTTGACTAATACGTTTATCTACATAGTTTTATGTATGACTGTATCAAATTCAAACTACCTCAGCTAACTGCAAACTTAAAGCCTTGCAAAAGACATTTCATAAGAGGCAGCCAAAGTGGAGTGTCAAAACATATTAAATTCTAGGCAACATTACACTAACCTCCCCCTGAGACTTCCTTAGACAACACACATGCCCCCTCTAGTTTAAAAATGAACATCGACCTCTCTTATTTGTTTCTCTGATTAATATATATACCTCTTGTAAATCAACACCGTTAGTACTCTTGTTAACTTCTTTGCTACAATGGAAACTTGTGTCAGCTTAGATGCATTTTGCCATGGTAACTCCTTGCATGTGAAATTGCTTGCAATCTCCATCTCTGGCAAATCTACAAAAATTACACTGGGGATGTACAACGTGACTACAAATGAATGAATTAAAACCATAAAACGCAAACAACGTATCAATCAGCAACAATACAAACAGAATCCTAAGATTCATTAGGCTAGAGGAATAGTAAATACTAAAGTAGTGAATGAAATGTGTGATTTGATAGTAATGATTATAACAATTAATCTCTCGAGACAAAAACACCAAACTGCAAATGTTCCTTTCATATATTATAGGGAACTGATTAATGGTACAAACAGGACAAATATTATATAAAATCAACAAAATAAAGGAATTATAAATGGAACATGTAACACAAAATTAACCTTTTTTTGTGTGTTGGAAATTGATTCACCACTACCAAATACATCATTGATACCAAATCCTATATCCAATGAAGCTCACAAACTATTCATCAATGACCCTAATTCTTATCATTTTCAAGTTCAATTGAATCAATAAAATCACTTCCTTCACTAGCATCATTAACACCAACAATATTACTGCTATTACACTCCGTCACCAAGTCCAACTCAGGGTGATTCATCTTATCAAAAAGGACGACGGTGAAATTGATTCGGAGTTCACGACGGCGAAGCGCATAGTGATGGAATTTAGGTATATTGGCTATGGAGCAATCATTATATAGGGCATATATTACATTGTAGTGGTGTTAACCGTTAAGTTGTAACGGTATCAATCACAGTTGTTAAGAAAGAAACTATAAACGTTTTCAGACTAACATAGTTAGTTTAGAGGATAGATGTCTGTTTTTTTTTTAATTAGAGGGGATTTGTGTGTTGTTCAAAGAAACTTAAAGGAAGGTGGGTGTAATTTACTCTAAATTTTATAGTAAAATGTTTGATGTCAATCCATTATATCCATTATTTTAGATAGTCGGAAGTACGTGTGAGAATAGGTTAGACTGAGAGCAAACAGCCTAGCCTACCTAGGCTCAGACAAGAGTCAAGACAGTGTTTTAAAAAAAAATAGACAAGATTTTTGAAGTTTAAGAAGTTAAAATGAAGAAGATTAAGGTTTTGCTAGAAGTATCTTTAACTAAAAAGGCTAGGCTAGATGACATAAAAAAGTCATTTAGGCTTACATATAACCTACTTAAGTAAAAAAAATAAAAGTTAGGTAATGTTCTAAAAACAATTCACTAACTTAAGCTTATCATTTTACATTAATTGTTTGCATATTTAAATATATGATTATAAACTAAAATTAAAATATGATATTATATATAATCAAATTGTCTAAAATGTCATATTAAATGAGTGTTTAATCTTATGTCTTTTAGTTTATTAATCTATATATATATATATATATATATATATAAACATTATTTATTTTCATTTAGTTCATAGTTCATTAGTCTATTTTAATAGAATGTATTTAAATATTTCTCATATAACTTTAGGAGAAGAACATTATAATCAATGTAAAGTGGACCTTAGAGACTGTATGAAAATTTCAACTCATTTCTAATTCTTTCATAAATAAAATAAACTCATTTTCACTCATCATTATGATGTGAACCTTTGTGGCTTTCCCATGAGTATTTAAGAGTTTGAAAATAGTAATTAGTACATTCCCTTGGCTGAATGAAATATCCTTGCAAAATGCATTTCACAGTGTGATCTTACTTTCTAATGTTACTTTGCAGTCTAATTTTTCAGATCACTGGCAGTGGCACTCCGACATTGTGGGGGGTTATTCGGTGCGTATAAGTTATCAGCTGCTCACTTCACAGGAATCCCCTCTTTTGGATGCTTCAGAGAACCTGATTTGGCATACTCAGATGCCCTTAAAGGTTTTCATTTTAGCTTGGCGTTTTCTTCGTGACAGGTTGCCAACAAAACTCAATTTATTGAATCGTGGCATAATATCTGCCGAGGACATCTCTTGTTCGGCGGGGTATGGGCAGGTTGTAAGTGCCCATCATATGTTTCTTCACTGCGATACTTTTGGCTCCCTTTGGCAGCAAGTTCGGTCTTTGATTGATGTTTCAGGTCTTGATTCGTCAAAGTCTCCGTGCTCACTTTTTCCAGTTTACTAACTACTTAGGTGGCTTGAGGGCTCGTCGATCATTTCTTCAATTACTTTGGCTTCTTTGTGTTTGGCTAGTGTGGAACGAACGTAATAACAGACTATTTAATAATTATCACACTTCCATTACAGAGATTATGGATAAGGTTAAATTTCATTCTTACCAGTGGTTGAAGGCTAATAATGTCACTTTTGTGTATGGTTGTCAGTAGTGGTGGTCGGACCCGTTGTCTTGTTTGGGTATCGGCTAACGACTGTTTTTGTAATGTTTTGACAGACACTTTGTATTTTGAGCAACCTTTTTAGTACGTCTTGTGCTAAAGAGGCGTCTCTGACTGTGTTAATATATACCATTTTTGCTTCTTCAAAAAAAAATTCACAGTATTATCTCATACACACATGAATACGGATTTGTTGCAGTACCTGTGTCACGCTATTTTCGATCTTACTGGTCGAATCTAAAATTAATGATCGATATCCTCTAAATAAAATTGATTTTGTTATTGTGTAATCTAAATCTTCTAATCTTAGATTAACTTAATAATTGAAATTGTTTAGTGTTTTTCTCACATGACTCCGAAATCTATAAACACCTAATAATGATGATTAAGACAAAATTTATTTTACCAAAGTATTCCGCTAGTTGGATCTTAGGAAAAAAAATCTACTTCAAACCGAATATATATTGTTTAAAAAAGTGGTAGGTAGCACTTTTTTGCTACCGGTCACTCTTGGAGAGGAAATTCAACAGATGATCAATTCTTTTTGGTGAGGAACAAATGACGGTCAAGGGAGAGGAATTAAATGGCTAAATTGGGATAATTAATAACGAGGAAGGAATATGGAGTTATGGGCTTTCGTCATCTTTATGGTTTCAATTTTGCTAGGAAAGCAACACGTTGGCGTCTCTTAACCAACCTGTTTCACACTTCTTCAAAGCTAGATATTTTCTTAAATATGACTTTTTGGAGACCCGTCTAGGCGATAATCTAGGTTTTATTTCGCATAGTATCCATGTTTCACAAGTTATAGTTAGAGGTGGAATGAGATGGTGCATTGGCAATGGAGAATTTGTTAATCTCCAGAAAGAACCATGGTTGTGGTGTGAAGAAAAATCTTACATCACCACCTCATGGTTTCAAGAATTTGAGAGTTGTGGATTTGTTAGTAACATCACTATGGTGCACCGAGGCGAAGAATATACCAGGGTGTGGAAATACACCAACAAAGGCATCTATATGATAAAGTTTGCATACTAGTCCGCAATGAAAACACTCATTGACAATGAGCAGTATCGAATTTAAGGTGGTTGGAGTAGACTATAGAGCTTAAAAATAGCTCAAAGAGTTAAAAGATTTTTGTGGAGAGTAGCGAGAGGATGTATGTCTTCCAACAAGAGACCGACTACAATGGAAAGGTGTTCAGTGTACATATGCATTTCCTTTTTGTAAAAGTCACTACGAAAATGAATGGCATTTGTTCCTCGGATACAGAAAGCCTAAGGAAGTATGGGAGACAATTGGTTTGTGGTCACATATTAATTCTTTGATGTTAATCGTTGGCGACTTTGTATCTCTTTTATCCATCATCTTGTCAAACTTGCAGCCACATAAATTATTTGATTTTGTGGTGCATTTGGAAACGACAAAATGAGAAGATTTGGGAGGATATCGAGAAGAATGTTTGTGGTTCCATTCAACTTGCAGGAGATTACATGGAGCAATGGGAGGAAGCAAGGTGGAAGACACGCCACCAGAAGGTAATAATAGCAACACCCATGTTCGATGGCTACCACAATTAGAGGGAGAGGTAAATGCAATATTGATCCTGCACTATTTAAAGAAGATCATTGATTTGGTGTGGGCATGTGTCCTAGAGATGCTAGAGATCATTTTCTTAAGGCCAAAATTGCAAGATATAATGGGGTGCCACTTACGAATGAAGTAAAAGATTGTGGACCAAAAAAGCTTTCTTTGCCTTGGTGAAATGGATATGTGAAATGTCTCAAATTAACTAAATCGTAAGCTACTGGTTGATGACATATTAGATGAATCTACAAATCAATTTGAGTTTGGCAAACTTAGAAAATTGTAGGATGCTTCTTTCCAAATATAAACTTCAAGATAAATCTTGTTAGGTGGCAAGCAAATTTGTAGCATATTCTTTAGCATGGGCGTTAAAATTGTATGTTAGTGTCCATGTATTTGATTACATACGATCTTGTATCTTTTCTACTTTGATGAATAAAATAATACAATTTTTTGCTGTAAAAAAATCTAATTAACTAATAATGTAATAATATATACACCCTTCAGTCACTCTTATAAGCAAAAAAAACATTTTAGATTCATTGAATAATTGATGTTTCTAGTCAATGTTATAGATCAAATACATCAATTATTCAATAAAATCAAAAGGTAGATTTTGGTTATAGCAGTGATTGGAGGGCGTACCTCCAAAGCATACATTTCTCTCGAATAATATAATTATACCTAACTGTAATAACTAACTCCGGAGCATACGTTTCTCCCGTATAATTGTTACTAACTGTAATAACTAACTAAATGTAGTTGACCGAGTGATGTTTAGCGAAAAAGTAGATCGTGTTATCACTTATGGATTAATAAAGTGCTATTTATAGTAATGCTCCCAACCATATAATCTCCACACTTTGTGTAGCTTATGACACTTACGGATAAATTGCAATTACAAAAGACACAGCAGAACACAGGCTAGCTACGAGACCTTTGAAGAAGTTGTAATTGGTTACATCACATTGTTGCATAGCAAAGATATATCATATTGGAAAAATTAATATATATTGATCGGAAACATGTCGTCGTCGGATGATGTTGCAGCACGGCAGAAGGCCATCGATGATTGGCTTCCCGTCACTGCCTCGAGGAAAGCCAAATGGTGGTACTCTGCTTTTCACAATATCACGGCCATGGTTGGCGCTGGTGTTCTCACCCTTCCTTACGCCATGTCTAAGATGGGATGGTAAATTTTTATATATCTATCTTAAGTAAAGTCTTTCACTAATAATTTCAAACAGAATTTGATAGTTATGTTTTTCTTTACAATTTTTACTATCTTATTTATAAATATGCATTTAAACAAAGAGATCCAAAACTCCAATTAATCCTTATAGTTTATTTGAAATTTGATCCACATTTTGTTAACTATTATATACATAAAAAAATTTGTTTACTATTTTTGCTTTTATTGGACTATATGGAAAATAGGGGTCCGGGTTCAGTTATTCTGATATTGTCATGGATAATCACGTTGTTCACTCTATGGCAAATGGTTGAGATGCATGAAATGGTGCCAGGAACAAGATTTGACAGGTATCATGAGCTTGGTCAACATGCTTTTGGACCCAAATTGGGTCTATATATCATTGTTCCACAACAACTACTCGTTGAGGTTGGTACATGTATTGCTTATATGGTAACTGGAGGAAAATCATTGAAGAAGGTTCAAGAAACTATATGCCCAACATGTACACGTATTAGAACTTCATATTGGATTGTTATCTTTGCATCTGTAAACTTTGTTCTCTGTCAGTGCCCCAGCTTCAACTCTATTTCTGCTGTCTCTCTTGCTGCAGCCGTCATGTCTATTGCGTAATATAATTCAACTCATTTATCTTTCTATTCTAAGTTATATGCATATCTAATGTTGTATTTTTTATTGGTAGAAATCGAATTTTACAAATTTATATACCCATTTTTTTAGTTTAAATATATATTTAGTCCCTGCAAAATAATGAATTTTCAAGTTTTGTCTTTATAAAATTTTAATGGTAATTTTAGTTGTCCATAATATTGTAGTATGTAAGATTAGTTCTTATTTTAAAACTTTTTACAAAAATGGATACTTTTAGTCCTCTAAAATTGTCCTATAAAATGCAAATAGGGACTAAGTGAATAAAAAATTTGTAGGGACTAACTTAAAACTTGTAATTTTGTAGGGATTAAAAACATATTTAACTCTTTTTAAAAGAAGAATTTATATACCTTTGTTTTTTAAAAATTTACAAATTTTAGAAGGAGTAAAGGAAACTACAATTAGGAATCAAAAGAGAGTATGAAAATATGAGAGGAAACAAAAAAAGAAACTACAATTACGAAAAACAAAAAAAAAAATTGGATATATATTTGCAAGGATAAAAACAAAAATATTTATTGGAGAGACTAAAAACAAAACATATATATTTTAAGACCAAAAAATAATATTTAAACCATTTTTGTATTATAAATTCACATATCTAACGTTGTGATTGAGTTAACAATTTGATTAGGTGTTTATTATATTTAAAATCAATTATATATTTTTTTAGAGGTTAAAATCAATTATATATAAGCTATTTCTATATCTTTTATATTTTTGGTGATAAAAGATATCTCTATTTCCACAATCAAAGAAAGAATTGACATAAATATTATATCATTTTTTTATAAGTTGTAAGCTATTTGTATACACTATACTGAAAAATTCTACTAGAAACCCAATTTATTGATGTGTTGTAAATTATTTTCACACACTTCAAAAAAAACTATTTTCATCAGTTTCTTCAAACACTTATTCAAGTGTTTCTAACATTAGATAAATTCAGCTAAAGCGTAAATAAACTCTTACACGCACACCAAAATTATTCTTTTTACTCAAATAGATTAGTATATATTTTTAGCCAAGCCAATTAGATTATTGTGTATCTAAAAACACAATTTGATATGATATTATATAGTCATTAACTTTATGTATATAAATCAACCTCTCATTAATTTCAATTAACCCTTTATATGTAGTTGACATTATAACATGTATATATAATACAGATATTCAACAATTGCTTGGGTTGCTTCCCTTCAAAAAGGACGTCAACCAGGTGTAGACTATAGCTACAAGGCTCATAGCATTCCAGATGGTATGTTCAACTTCATGCTAGCAATGGGAGAAGTAGCATTTTCTTATGCAGGACACAATGTAGTTCTCGAAATCCAAGCAACAATACCTTCTACTCCTGAGCAGCCTTCCAAGATAGCAATGTGGAAAGGAGTCGTTGTTGCATATTTAGGAGTGGCCATTTGCTACCTTCCAGTTGCATTTGTTGGATACTATATATTCGGAAACACAGTTGATGATAATATTTTAATCACACTACAACGCCCTACTTGGCTCATTGTTACTGCTAACATCTTTGTTATTGTTCATGTTGTTGGTGGCTATCAGGTGATTATTTCAATTTTTTAATTCATGTCAGTGTGAATTTTTTTCATGTCTAACGTGTTATATTTTGGAAATAACAGGTATTCTCGATGCCTGTTTTTGATATGCTTGAAACTTTTTTGGTGAAGAAGTTAAATTTTCCCCCTTGTTTTACACTCCGCTTTGTTGCTCGCACCACATTTGTTGGTAAGTGATTATATTTGGTTGAGTTGAGATTTTGTCCATTTAATGAACACTTTCGTTTAGAAAGATACATGCACAAAATAAAATAAATATAACTTTTATTTATGCTTATGGATTGTAAGTTGCTTTATAGTTCAATTCACCGATTTTTTTTATCTTGGTTCAGCGTTTACCATGGTGGTTGGAATATGCATACCATTCTTTGGTTCTCTTCTAGGATTTCTAGGAGGTTTTGCCTTTGCACCAACATCATATTTTGTAAGTAAAAGCAATGATTGATTTATTTACCAAGTTAACCGGCATAAATTTGTTTAATCTTATATTGTTATGATTGCAGATTCCATGTATCATATGGCTTAAACTTTACAAACCTAAGAGATTTGGCTTGTCTTGGATAGTAAATTGGGTATGGTATTGTGAATTGATATTATGAAAGCTGTTTGATTACTCTTTTTCTATTTAAGTAATTTATTAAGAAAGTTCTTTGATAACTCTTTTTCTATTTAAGTAATTTATTGAGGTTTTAAAACTCGTTTTATTGCATTACAGGTCTGCATTGTGCTTGGCGTCTTGTTAATGGTACTAGCCCCAATAGGTTCTTTGAGACAAATTATTCTTCAATTCAAGGATTACAAGTTCTTCTCATAAACCATCAATTCAAGTTATTAGTCGATAGTTAGTCATAGTTTCTAGTTTTGTTTGATTCAGCAAATGTGGAAGAAACCTTGTCATTATACAGGATTTTGTTACACTATAATTAAATTTAGTTAAAAGAAGCTTAGATATTTTATTCTCTTGACATAATTTATTGTTGAGATTCTCCAAAAAAAAAAAGTTATATGTTTAATTTGTCATGCATGACTGAATTTTATAATATGCAATTGACATAAAGATTACCAACCAGGGTTGCTGGTATTTTAAGTTTATTGAAGCAAAAAACATTATCAAAGTTCTAACATATATATTTTACAACCATGAACAACCAATGATGCTAATAAGGTTGTTGATTTTAAAGAAAATGGAACAAAATTTTGTTAGGACAGTACAACTAAACAATTTTGTAAAGCATATATGTGCACGATCAAACAAATTTATGAGGCAAGCAAGATCAGAGAGATTGTGCATATTATCATCCGAATAATATGAGCAAACATATGCAAAATATTTGATATGGGTGAATATATATATAAAAAAATTAATAATAAAAAACAAGTGGCAATCATAATGACATAATTCTTTAAAGGAAAGCTTCAAAAAAAAATCTTTAAATGTAAGTTGTTAAAATTTGAAATGTAAGAAAGTAAGTGTGTAAATAAAAAAGTTGTTACAATTGGTGATCTACTTACATCACAAACTAAGAGAAGAAGAAAAATCTAGGAAAGATACTTGAAATGCAAGAATTAAAAGTAGTTTTTTAACAAGAAGGAGTCAAGGTTGAAATGAATATGCACATTCATGTTCAACTCTAGCTCATTCTCGCCAGAAACTCAAAAAAAGTGTATGGATTGATGAGTAAAAAGACTATGGGAGTTTGAAGAGAAGAGAGAAATTGGGTAGGAGAGGAGATGAGAAAGAGAATTGAAAGGGTAAAAGCGACGTGAAAATCCAAAGTTAGATTATTAAAGAAGGATAAAACTGAAACCGGATCAATGAAAGGTGTGTTTGGAAGAAAAGAAAAAGTCATGATAAGATAATGATCTTGATACATACATATATTATTTTTGTTCATGAGAAAATAATGACTTTTTTTAGAGAGTAGAAAACAATGACTTTAATAAGTATAATTTCGTTAGTTTATTATGATCCTTCATTAGTGGTTGGATATCACGTTTTATGTTAGTCGACGAAACTCAAGTGTCCGTATAAGGATAAGGAAAAAATGTCTAAGGATCTAGGCATGCACTCTCCCATCTTAATGTCGAAGGATAAGGAAAAAATGTGACAGATAGTGTTTTTTTTTTACAAGATAAAACTTAATCCATAATCAAAGAAAATATTGACGAACCCCACATTTCATTGCTTAGCATGTGATGTTAATAGCTCTGACAAGGTAATGTTAGGCCATGTTAATTGTTGTTGGGAAACCGGAAATATACGACCCCGCATCAGGCAACCATGGCTGATTCCACATTGGTATATTCTCACCCGAACTTTTGCTCGATTTGAATCCACACGGAAGATAATCCTTCGCACCTCAGAGGACCACGTCAAACATAACATGGATTGTGACCAAGACCTGTACTAAAATAATCACCTAAAAAAAAATATTTAACTTTGAGTAGCGGAGTGATTCACATGTTCGGATTTGAAATAAATTTCCAAGAAAGAAGGTGGTATTTGTTTGCCCAGTGAGTATGCAAAAACATGTCAAAGAAAATTAATTATTTTGTGTGGGGTCATATAATAACACTATTGAAGAAATGTATCATTATTTTATTCGAATGGTCCAACAATTTTTTTTTATTTTTCTACAAAAAATAAAACGATATTCATTCATTTAAATTGATAAACTAGTACATCAAATGCAACCATATATTTATCCTATATTTAACATTCTTAAAATCGTAAAAGATAAATTCACAACCAAACATACATCACCCAAGTTAATAGCATACAACGATAAAATGCTTACAAATAATACGATAAAATCAAAGTGATCATAATACTCATGTCTCCGAATCTGTGACGTCAACGCTCAGATCATTGATTAAATTTGTAATTGACCGAAGTCGATATTTCAATAGGGTGAATTAAATCTCTGAATTAGAATCCTCTCAATTTTTCTTAATTGTTACATCTAAACCATCAAATTAAATGTCTCATTTCTTTATTATTTTTTCTCATTTTTCATATTTGATGGTTAAGATGCAACAATTGAGAGAAATTAAGAGAATTTCAAATGAGAGAATTTATTTCCTTCAATAGAAATCAAATGAACACCGCAACAAGACGGAAAATCAAACAATGATGCACAAGACAAAAAAAACAACACAACACCACCGCACTGAGAAGACGAAATTAAGAGAAGAAAAAAACCAAAAAAAAAACTTATATATGTGGATTTCACTTATTTAGATTAAAATAATGAGAGAGAAAAAAATAGAGATAGATGATACTAAATCAAAAAATGACCCAAAAGAAAATTTACTGAGAATGTGATGTTTTTCTCTCTAAAAAAAACTTGTTAAAACTGTTTATAATAACTAATTTGTTCTATTCCCTCAAAAAAAAAAAAACCAATTTGTTCTATTATTTTAACAATAATTTCCCAAGAAATAAAAACATCGTGAACTTAAGTAATGCATCACAACCACTCATAAGTAAAACATCGTGAGTATGTTTCCAAAAAAAAAAAAACTTAATAGCAGTTTTAATCCCCTAACTTTTTCAAAGTTGTGATTTTGGTCCCCTAAGAAAAAAACTACAAAACCGTCTCCTAAGTTTTGCATCTGTGACAGTTTCAACCCCCAAAGCTAATTTTGACTCGATCTACGCTGACGTGTGTAAAAACAAATTGAGATGTATATAACTAAAATTCAGTTATTAGTCTTTTTTAACGGAAAATTTAGTTATTAAATCATTAGCAATAAGAGTTTTATACAAAGATTCAATTATATCTCAAAATACTTTTTTCCTCAAAAAAAAAAAAAAAAATAAAAATAATTTTATAAAAAAAAAA
>Ga0228710_1007282_pt1 | contig 16412 bp, 10 predicted proteins | sample MedpolnodulmetaG_FD_177995 | JGI IMG/M metagenome (GOLD analysis project Ga0228710, IMG submission 177995) | Root nodule microbial communities from Medicago polymorpha collected in Santa Monica, California, United States - pink nodules | ecosystem: Host-associated > Plants > Roots > Nodule... | reverse complement strand
TGGGGGGGGGGGGGGGGGGGGGGGGGGGGGGGGGGAGGGGGGGGAGGGGGGGGGGGGGGGGGGGGGGGAGGGGGGGGGGGGGGGGGGGGGGGGGGGGGGGGGGGGTCTCTTTGCACACCTTGTGCGAGATGAATCACTCTAATAGTTATTATTATTATTTTTTTTTTGAAAACTCGGTATCCGATCCAAGAATCGACTAATCCTAGGGAACCAATCCCACCACCCACTTGCGGAGGCCCCGTTTAAAGCCAGAGCAAGCTCTGTATGGACTTAGTCCACCGAAATTGGCACTAGAGGGAATCGAACATGAGACCTCTAGAGGAGCAAACTCCAAGATCCCAAGCCAACCACTAGTGGTTATTATTTTATTTCATTTTGGCCTGTTAAAAAATATAAAATTCAAACTTAAATTCTTTAACATGAATTGTGAACCACCACAATTTAACAATTCTATAATATTCCTAAAAAAAAACATTCTCTCAATTCTGTTTCAAAATAATACTATCTCTATTTGTTTACCGGAGAAGATAATTAGTTCTTTTTTTTTTGAAAGAGATAATTAGTTTTTTAAGTATACTATAAATTAAATATATCAATTATTGAACAAATATGAAACCAAATTATCTTTTATAATAAAGAACACAGGTAACATAATATAATTATAACCTAATAAATTATTGATAAGATTGTCTTTGTTCCCTTTAAAAAAGATTCTGTTTTGTTATGAGCTGATGCACAGGTGTGATTGGATTCTCTCACATCACCTATCTCGTCTCATAGTATGTATCTTTCCAATAAGATATCCAGGTTCATGCAGTCCACAAATCAACGCCGAGTTTTCACAATTATTAATTTGTTACCGTATTAATACCAGGGTTAAATATATTTTCGATTCCTTTAAATATACTAAGTTTTTGTTTTATTTCTTCTAAAATTTCCCTTCAAATTTTAGTTTTTATAAAATTTTCAATCACTACTTTTGTTCCCTATTTTTAAGTGAATTTTTGTATTTTTTTAATGAAATTGTGCAGAAATGTGTAGAATATTGTAACAAAAATTTCCCAATAAAATTAGAATTTTTTAACAAAACATAAATTAAATATGAATTTTTAACCGTCAAAAATATAAAATTCATATTAAATTCATGTTTTGTTAAAATATTCTAATTTTTTTGGACAAATTCTTATAATATTATGAATTTTTTCTGTAAAATTTTATTCAAAAATATGAATTCTACTTATGAGTTTACTTTAAAAGAGAGACTAAAAGTGAAGATGGAAAATTTTAGAGGGACTAAAAGTTGAAGGAAAACTTTAGAGGGACTAAAACGAAAAATTGGTATATTTATAGGGACCAAAAACATATTTAACCTTAATACTATATCATACCATATTTTAGTTATTGAGATAATACTCCCTCCGATCTTATTTACAAAAACAATTGGTTTTTTTAGATACATTGAATAATTTATGTATTTGGTTTAGATTCTTGACTAGATACGTAAATTATTCAATGTATTTAAAAAATCAATTATTTTTGTAAATAGGACTGGAGGGAGTAACAATTTTGATCTCTGAATGTGTAACGATTATTCACAATAGTCATGTATCAAAATTTTAAAATAGTATTTGATTATGCATTTTGTTAGTCAAAATAATTCTTAACGCTAAAATATATTTCAATACTCACAATAATTCTTTTCATATCGAGACTGAAATGACAATAAATACGTATTTATAAAGATTTATATAACAATAAATAAGTATATTGAAGAACTAATATGACAATAAATAAGTATTTATAAGGATTGATATGATAATATTAACGAAATATTTTAATATCAGATATAATAATTTATTATTGTTTATATGTAAACCAAATATCGATCGTCAAATTCACACGCAGCTATGAACTTTTTAATTTAAATTCAATTAGATAGGAATGTTCTGTCTATGTCCCCGTGAGCTTAACTCAGTTGGCAGAGACGTTGCATATTATATGCAGGGGTCGAAGTTCGACCCCAAACCTTTCAATTATTCATCTTTATGAGGTGAATTTCTAGCCTCTAGGCTACTAGACAAAAAAAGAAAAGAAATGTTATGTTTATCAATTCAATATTTGTTAGTTTTTTTTTTGTTGTCTTAGATGAAGTGGTAAACCACTGAAATTAAACTCACATACAACTGTGAGGTCCTAGATTCGAACCCGAGTCATGACGTCCGACCTTGCAATTTCGATATTTACCAGTTGAGTTAGGATTTCTAGACTATTTGTTAGTTTTTCTTTTGAACGAAAATATCAAAATATTTGTTAATTTTTCTTTTAAACCAAAATATCAATATTTGTTAATTGAGCTAAGTTTTACAAACACATTTTATATATAATAAAATTAGTTATTCGTAGTCAACTATTAAAATTTTTCAAGACATGAATAAAAAAACACATGAATAAAGAATTGGGTTTTCTCATGTTTCTTCTTTCCTTTTTATTTTTAAAGAAATAATCTTCTTTCCTTTTATAATTGTACTGGTCCCTTCAATAATTTTAAACTTGGTATGAATAAGCATTTTCCTTTTTTATATCTTCATCCTGGTCCTCTTTAAATCTCCACCATAAGCTTCAATCTGGATTTCTCTTTTTGTTTTGTTTTGTTTGATTTGGATTTTAATATATCTAATTCTAATATCTATAAGTGCGTGGTGATTTTTCAACTTTAATGGTTTATGGAATACATAGACTTTGAATAAAATAAAAAATACTATCACATAGTCGTACCATTTTATTGACAGCTGATTTACATAATTTTTTTCTTTAAAAATATAGAGTTTTTTTTTTTTGAGGTGAAGAAAGTAAGTTTTTGATTACTTAAAGTTGAAGCAATGGTTAGTTTACAACGGTTTTCGATTGCTTTGAATACTATAACCAAAGTTGAATCAAACATTGAAATATAATAAAAAGTTGGAAATTATTTTTTTGAGTCGAGAAAAATTTCATTAAGGTAGACACGTCCTATAGAACCATTGACCTCAATTGAAAACCTTTCAACATGTTTTTATACCATTTCCTTTTGATACTTTCGGTTTCTTAGCACTAGATGTTGTTGACATTTTACATAGAGTTCAAAAGGTCATACATAACAATGCTATACCTCCCAGATTCATGAATGTTGTATTCACGAGGATTGGTTTTGCCATCTAAAAAGGTCTAACGTCGCAGCTTGTTGCCTGCTTACTTAAGTGTAAATGTGAAATTGAGAAAATTATTTAAAGGTAAGTCATATGGTGTGATGAGAAAATCTAATTATATGTGTCAAACCCAATGGGTTAATGGAAGTTGAATGATTTTTTTCTAATGAATACCAACTTGTTAGATTTTGAATTTGGGTTCATTCGAAAATATTCAGCCTATTAATATCGACATTGTTTACCGAGTTAAATCTTAAATGAAATTTAGTGCATATTTATGTCATATTAGTAATTTCAATAAAAAATTATACAAATACAATTTATTTTTTGACAATTAAAATAACCGCGAAGATAAAAACATCAAAGAAGAGTTTTATCATTCGTTGTCATCCTAACACTCCCCTCTAATAGTATATATAGTAAAAAACAAGATTAAAGAATTGATGTATCTGATACAAAATTTAAACCAAATACATTAGCTTTTGTTGACCTAACTTTTACTTATGATAAGATTGGAGTAATTAAATTTTGTTTTCTTTTAAAGAAAAATCACATGAAGTAATTAATATGTGCAATTGTGCTTAAAAAATTCAGTTAAGAAAAATGATTTCCCCACGTTTCTTCTTCCTTTCTACAACTGTACCATTCAAATTCAATTATTAATACTTTATTATGCTATACTATAGAATATAATTAAATATATTTTAGTGGGTCCATATTCTGTTATATCATTCAATCCCGTTTCCTCCTCAAATCTTCACCATCACATTCACATTTCATCCACCACCACGCGCTACTCAATTCTCACGCGCCTCCGATCAAAACCAATGCGCCACCGGTGACGCGCATGGAGATAACACCAACAACCTTCGCATCCCACAGTTACTCCGACCTTCCCTCCGCCGCATCCATGCCGACTCGTCCTATCAGAGTTATCCCTATGCAACATCCAAACCTTACGTCTTCATCTTCTTCGAATTCGTCGCCGCCGAATGTCGCGATTTCGCGGTTTGCGTCGAAGCTTCGAGGAATGACGTGGCTTGAATGGATTGAGTTCTTGATTCCTTGTTCTCGTTGGATTCGGATATATAAATGGCGTGAGTTTCTTCAGCTTGATCTTATGGCTGGAATCACCGTCGGTGTTATGCTCGTTCCTCAGGTAACGCTTCTTCTCCGTTTCGTTGCTGAGAAAATAACAGAAAATGTTTCCATTTTCGTATTTTTTCCTTTCTTTCTTTCAATAGTTTATTTAGTATGCACGACACTTCTAATCAAAGACGTATCTGGTGTATAAGCAAATATTTTTTATTTTTTTTCTTTCCGATTCATTAGATAATTTATGTATCTGGTCTGTATTATAAACCAGATACGTTAATTATTCAATGAATCTAACCAAAAGAATATTTGTCTGTTATATGAAACTGGAGGGAATATATTATTTTTGTAAATTACTCTTGTGTCAAGTGTTGGTGTTTGCGCTTCATTGAGCTAAGCTAGTTATTTTTTGTTTATGCAGTCGATGTCATATGCGAAATTGGCTGGACTTCAACCGATATATGGACTTTGTAAGATTGCTTAATTACTAAGCTGTTGATGAATTTTTCTGGAATGTGCATATGTTCAAATTTGTTTTAGAAGTAGATTTGGTTAAAGTCAAACGCTTTTACCATTGGTTGACAGTGTAACAAATTTATACACTGACCAAATACAGAGTTGAATCATATATGTTTTACACCGTCAATAAATCACAACTAATTAAATGTATGGTAAAACTAGATATGATTGAAGTCCAACGCTGATATGATGATTACGATTGATTGATAAAATAAAAAAAAATTACACTGACACTGTATATGAATTTTAATTTTAATTTTAATTTTAATTTTTTTTATAAGCAGACAGTGTACATGAATTAATTCGATAGTCTACTCTTCGGAATGAAAATATACACTGTCTGTTGGTCTAATGTACAAACTTGATGTCTATTGTCAAAATTTACAAAAACGGTATTGGAAAAGTTGATGTATGTGGTTTAAATTTTCTTAAAAAACATTTGAAAAGTTGATGTATAAGGTCTAAATTTACAGAAAAAATATTTGTAAAGTTGATGAATATGGTCTAAATTTGCAAAACAAGTATTTGAAGCGTTGATGTATGTGGTCTTAAATTTAAACCACATACATCAACTTTTAAAATACCCTTCTTGCTTAAATTTTTATTCTGGAGGGAGTATTTGTTTAAATTTTCCCGATATACTCTGACTTAACTTTTACTACTAATTTTTACGGTAAAAGTGAATTTCTGAACTGTAGTCCAGAAAAATTTGAAGAGTGAAGTGAAATATGCTGCGTAAAATTTCTTCAAGGATTAGTGATTTGAATTTATTTTAAACAGTTGTGTAAATAGCAAAAGTGTTCTAGAGGCCAGATCAACATTTTTGTTAAGAACTGGAAGAAAGGTTTAAGGAAATAAAACAGAAATGGTACTGTGGACTAAGGAGTTTGTGCATTAGACCAATAGAAAATTTGTGTTGGTTTTTGAAATTTTTAGGTTTGCATCTTACCAAATAGTTTTATGTTTATGGATCTTATCTCTCATTGATCTAAACAACAACATTGTTTTTACCATGTTGATGAAATTCTAGCATTTATGCTCTCATCTGTTGTCTGTCAGTTTCATACTGTTTTTTCCACACATTTCATGTTGTTTAATTCTATGTCATTACTCAATAATCTTTATATATATCCTGAAATTCTATGTAATATCTGGTTATTAATGTTTTTCTCTTTGCAAGGAAGACTCTGGTTTTGTGCCCATATTTGTGTATGCCATATTTGGGTCTTCTCGCCAGCTAGCAGTCGGTCCGGTAGCTTTGGTTTCTCTATTGGTCTCTAATGTTCTTGGTAGCGTAGCTGATACGTCCAGTGAATTATACACAGAGTTGGCAATTTTACTGGCTCTTATGGTTGGGATCCTTCAGTGCATAATGGGACTATTGAGGTATTTTTGCCATTCCTCGTTTTCATCATTATACATGTAGCATTTTAGCATATCAATGAATCCAGAACACACTTTCTCTTCCTTGTGCTTTATCTCTTTGGGCATATGAATCTCCAACTAAGTATTTAATTGTACTTAATGGTCACTGTTCATGCATCTAAACATGTACAATTGATTAAATGCCAATGAACATTACTGTAGTATTGTCATGGTTATTGTTATGTCTTAAATCACTAGAAGACTACTCCATTTAAATACCAAGAGAAGTGGTTGAAATCTACTAGCAGTTATATGATTTGATAACTTACTAAGCATCAAGCCTGACTTTTCTTACGAAAGGGATTGTATGAATAACCTATCATGTCTTTGGTTTTTTTCAGGCTTGGGTGGCTGATACGTTTCATTAGCCATTCGGTAATCTCTGGCTTTACAACTGCTTCAGCTATTGTGATTGGTTTATCACAAGCAAAGTACTTTTTGGGGTATGATATAGATAAAAGTAGCAAGATTATACCATTGATTAAAAGTATAATAGCTGGAGCTGATAAGGTATGCAATAAATTTGAAAAATAAATTATCCAATGAAGTTTATTTTACATTTTTACTAGGTGTCATTGTCTAGAAGAGAAATGCTAGAATACTTATAGATGGCACTGATAACTAAATGATTTAGGAGACTAAAAAAATTAGGATACAGTTTGATGTTAGACATTTAGGTTTTGTAGGGTGCAGTGTAGGTGGAAATGGATATATTATGTTTTTAATATTTATTTTATTAATTTAATGGATGGACAATTTTTCCATACGATATCACGTGGTTTTAGATACAGAACAAAAAATGAATCTTATTCGAATATAATAGGGCCTAAGGTAAAAAAAAAAGTGTTGCATTTAATTTCTACTAGAAAGTGTAAACTAAAGAGAAAAGACCAGAACAGGATGTCCTGTTCCATACTGTCCATGCTTAAAACGCATGAAGTGATTGCACGGTATCTGCCAAATTTTGATTTTTTGTTTGATGGATTCTTCGTCCAATTTACATATTGCAGTGAGATTGTTCAAATTGCAATGAGATTTAACTTATTTTTTTAATTAAAAATTTAAATAATATTATAAAAAGGATACAACGGTAAATATAACCATTTAAATGAAGGGTATAATTGGAAGCAAAAATGCTACACCAAAACTAAGTATTCCCTTTATATATAGGTATTGATATATGTTCACTTTTATGTGCTTTCCTTTTTGTAGTTTCAATGGCCTCCTTTTGTAATGGGATCAGTTATGCTAGCAATACTTCTTGTCATGAAACACCTGGTATGAATCTATCTCTGATGTTTGGTGAAATACTTGTATTATCTATCTACATCCTGTTCATTGTATGATGTTATATCCAGGGAAAATCGAGGAAATACTTGCGATTCTTGAGAGCTGCAGGCCCTCTTACAGCAGTAGTTTTGGGAACGTTTTTTGTGAAGTTATTTCATCCACCATCAATTTCAATTGTAAGAATCAAATGGATGAGATGTGTTTTTGGCTTTATAATACAGATTTTAGAACACAGTAATCATATTAATATGAATCTTGGCAAAGCTACAAAACTAGATTTAAAAATTAAATGCTAAAATTAAAACCTTTTGCTCTTATCCTCTCTACAATTGTCATGCATAAAATTGCTCAAAATAATATTTTAAAATTGCTGATAGTTTTCTTATTGGAAAAACAGTAATAACAAGAGTGGTTGATCTTATTGGCTTAATTAACTACTCTTGGTTATGACTGTAATCCAAATACATGATTATGACTGTAATCCAAATACATATTGTATTATTATTCATGTTAATTTGCATTTTATTTAATCCCTGTGAGCTTAGCTCAGTTGGTAGGGACAATGCATAATATATGCAGGTGCCGGGGTTCGAACCCCGGACACCCCACTTATTCACCTTTAAAAAGGTGAATTTCTAGCCACTAGGCTACCTGACCAAAAAAATTTCCATTTTATTTATATTACAATATTGACATGTATTTGGTTGATAGTGACACTGAGAATGATTTGGAACCATAGTGCTAGTGCATATACTAAGTTTGTATCGAATTTTGTTTGTACATTTTCTTTTTAATTGATTTTTAGAGTTTATCTTCGTGTTTTCTTGAAGAAGCCATCTCCATTGAAGATATTCTGGACATTCATTTAACCCATCGATATCATTATAAAAACTACTGTTTAAAGTCATTTGAGTCTACTGTTATTGTGTGCTCCAAGAAAATTGTTGTGGCTGTTCATTTTTTCTGATTACCTGCCTAAATTGACTGTCCTAATTGAGAAATCTTTGCTTTGTTGTCTGGTGTGATCATTCAGTTTTTGATATTGTAAGTACTACGAGTTGTGAAAATCACCTTGATCTGTAGTTACTACTTATTTTGGTGGCATGTATGTTCTTTTGTGAATGACAACTGAATCAGTAATTCACACATTCGCTAACATTTTAATGAAGCTGATAGCCCTTAAGTTAACTTGATGAAGATTATTGTTTTTTAATTAGGTGGGAGAGATACCTCAGGGCCTACCGAAATTTTCTGTTCCGAGAGCTTTTGAGTATGCAGAGTCCTTGATTCCAACTGCTTTTCTTATAACAGGCGTGGCTATACTGGTAAGATTTCTGTTTTCTCCTAATTAGTTTTCCTCTAAGTTTAATTGAAGTACCTCTAAGTTTAATTGAAATAATAGACTGGGACTGGTAACTTTGTTCTCAATTTCACTACATTTTCAAAATGCAGGAGTCAGTAGGAATTGCAAAGGCATTAGCAGCAAAGAATGGGTATGAGTTGGATTCAAATCAAGAGGTATATTTCTTTCTAAAATTTATTTACGTGTTCAACTCCATGATGGTTGCTGTTTTAGATAAGTATATTCAATCCAGTTATGCACCCCAAAAATCTGATTAATACTGCTCCAACCTAATAGTGAACATGTTAGGCGTGCCTCCTTAGTAGTGTTGTCGAATTTCCGCCACGGAATTGCAACTTATGTGCCAAGCCGTCTTGTTTTACACAAGAAATTAATTGGTAGCTAGTTTGCTTTTCTAAATAGTGGCTTTAACTATTGATTGTAGCTACAGGAAAAAGACAGGTTTCTGTTTTGTTGGAAAAAAAAAATACTCTTAACGATTCTTCTGGATATTTTTTAACAGTTGTTCGGTCTTGGTGTTTCCAATGTTCTTGGTTCATTCTTTTCAGCATACCCTACTACAGGTCAGTCTTCTATTTGACTTTGAAATTTAAAATCAGGAGTCAATATTTGGCTTTTGGTACCAAAGCATCATCAGATTTCAATATTATGTTTTTCTTAGGATGAAAATATATCTTGAATTAATTTTTTTTTCCCTTCGAACGAGTTACACAGGATCCTTTTCAAGATCAGCTGTTAATCATGAAAGTGGTGCAAAATCTGGAGTATCTGCGATAGTTTCGGGGATCATAATAACTTGTGCACTTTTGTTTCTAACACCACTATTTGAGAACATACCGCAGGTTTGTTTTCAAGTCATTATAGGTCATGTTCGATAATGTTTTTTCATTGTGTTATCTGTGTTAGACTAGTTTTTTTGTTTGAAAAAAAATTGAAGTTCTGTTAGAACCTATTACATTTTTTAAACCAAGCAATTGGGCTCAAGTGGTTAGTGAGCTCCACCAAAGGACAAATTGTTCAGGAAATTTTGACCTGGCTTTACATATCTCCTGGCCGAACTACGGATTAACAAGGCTCCTTTCCCCTAGGAACAGGAGGGTTAACACCAAAAAAGAACCTGTTACATTTTACTGCTGACATCTGCCAATCCATAAAAGTAGAGTGATATTTAAGTAAATGCTCAAATTGATTCTTGAAAGATAGCTGGGATAACAAGTTGATCCATTTTGACGATTAATTTGATCCTTCACTATTTAAAACAATTATTAATTTTAGGACCGAATTGTTAAAGAAAGGGCAATTCAATTAATTTACTAAAAAACATACAATTGGATAAGACATTAAGACTAACAAATTATTAAACTGTTTTTCAATTCCTTCTGATTGAATTCTAAATTTTGTATAATTTGTTCCTAATTTATTACCCAAACATAACACTAATTTTGAATTTTATGGTTGCATTGCAATAATCCAGTCCGCTCTTGCTGCCATCGTGATCTCTGCCGTAATTGGTCTGGTAAGTATTACATTTAGTGCTGAGTGATTAATTTCATGTCAAAAATTGATGAGTAGTTTTTCTTTTTAAACGACAAATGTTATGTTAGTAGGGGGAATGGAAACAATGACCTCCTTATCACTCCAAACTCTATGTTCCTACCCCAAACATTGATGAGTAGTTAACAGTACTGCTTTTCTTAATACAGAAAAAAGACTAATCAGTAACATTTTCAATTTTATCTTATATCATGGCAAGTGGAAAATATACATATAGTGCCATCACTCTTTTGCACCATTGGGGTTGTGGGTAAGTTAATCAACAATCAAAACGATGCCATCATGTCCTATCATAAATCTAAATAATGATAGATCAAATATGAATCTTTCGTAATGGTTTGACTCTGTCCTTATTCAGACTGTTGTGAGATTTTATTTGATAATGATAACATACATTAATCTAGTTTGGTTTCTTTGTGAGATCTAATCCACTGCACCAATACATTTATTTAGTTTGGAGTATTATTCTATTTTCAAAGTAGTTTTTTTTTTTATTAATAAATATGAAGTTTGTTTGAATTAGATAGAGTATCTTGTTGTCATCCCCAATTTATTTTATAATTTACTAATTCAACCAAAATCATGTGTCATTGTATTGTAAAAACTTTTGTTTAAACCCAACCGATAGATTTTTGCTGGTTATCAGTTTTTCCACACCTAAGCATTTAACTTAATTGTACAGCATGATTTCTTTTTCAGGTAGATTATGATGAGGCCATTTTTTTGTGGCGTGTAGATAAAAAAGATTTTCTTCTTTGGATCCTTACTAGCACTACAACATTGTTCCTTGGTATTGAGATTGGCGTAATTGTTGGGGTGAGTACAAAGTGAACTTTGTTATGTTAAAAATTAATAGACACGTGAGTTTATTGAGGGTTTTGAAATTGTAGGTTGGAGCGTCTCTTGCTTTTGTCATTCACGAGTCAGCAAATCCTCACATTGGTAAGTTTATTTGTTTACGTTCAGATATGACGACGTACAAAATAAATTGGGGTTTGTATGGACTGGATTTCTCATGGGACTTGAGGATATAATGTGCTACTGCCCGTGTGTGTGCACGTGCATGTAGATAGATCGATACATATGTTGGTTTGCTAATTATATTGTTTGTGTTGTGCTGCAGCTGTTTTGGGTCGTTTGCCAGGGACAACTGTTTATAGAAATGTTAAACAGTATCCTGAAGCATATACATACAATGGAATTGTAATTGTTCGTATCGATGCTCCTATTTACTTTGCAAATATCAGTTACATAAAGGACAGGTAACAATAAATGAGTTGTAATGATTGGCATATTTCCAGTCAAGATTAATGTTTAACTGACTTAGAGTTGTATATCAGGTTGCGGGAATATGAAGTTGTTGTTGATAGTTCTACAAGACGCGGTCCCGAGGTTGAAAGAATTAATTTTGTGATTCTTGAGATGGCGCGTAAGTGATGCTTACCCTGTGTACAAAACAGCATAAGCTGTATTTTCATGTGTCTGAATACTGTTATGAGCCAACATATTTCTGAGCATGCTGGGATTGTACATAACCTTGAAATTGTTTTTTCTTCTTTCATATATCCCCCTTTTGAATTTTATGGTTGTTGAAATATTTTCGTAGCTAAAGAACACCTGGAATATAGTTACATATGTTTATATCATATTTGATGTCACAGAGAATGTTTCTACATAGTTATGCGCAAAATAATTCTCTAGATTAATAATGCAATTACTCTTAATTTTGTGTATTCTGGATCCTATGCATTTGAAGTTATGCTGTATTTTGAACTGCTACATGTTAGCTTCCTCGGGGTGCTGAATCACTTGAACATTGTACTGAAGTTCTTAATTCTTAACTGTTGTTTTCTACTATATTTGCTCATAAACTCAGTTATTAAGGATGATGGTGACAATTGAACATTTTTTGTTCTATGCTATGGTTATGATTATTGCAGCTGTGACCTACATAGACTCTAGTGCTGTTCAGGCTTTGAAAGACTTGTATCAGGAGTACAAGTTACGGGACATTCAGGTAGAGATTTTGCACTTTCAACGACTGATTGATTCATGAATTTATCACAAAAAGTCTGCAAATGTTCTTCCCACAACCCACTTTGTTTTTTCTTTCATTTTGCAGATTGCAATATCCAATCCAAATCCAGATATTCTGCTTACTTTGTCTAAAGCCGGTCTGGTGGAGTTGATAGGAAAAGAATGGTACTTCGTGAGAGTACACGATGCTGTTCAAGTTTGCTTGCAGCATGTTCAAAGTTTGAAACCAGGATCTGAAAGGTCACATTCATCACACTCTTCTTCATCAGAAGACAAACCAAGCTTCTTCTCGCAATTATTTAAGCAGAGAGAGGAGAGTCGTACATCTACCGACTTAGAGTCTGGTAATGGAAGGCCTCCGCTCGCCCCAATCAGAGATTCCCAATCGGAGCCATTGTTGTCAAAAGAACAATGAGTCTGCATTGTATTGTAAAAATATGTAATTAGCCAATTCTTTTAAATAGTTTTGCAATGAATAGGTGAAATGGAATGTAATCAAGCTAATATAAACAATAATAATCTGTGTAATATTTAAATAGCATGTTGTCAAATATACTAAATGAATTTTGGTGAATGAATTTTTATTGTGTATTTTATGTTCTAATATGCAACTCTTCTGTCCGTTGTGTTTGACTATGGTTTGCAACATAGAATTAGGATTCTTTAGTTTAATGATTAGGCTTAGGCTTAATCATTCTGAAAATAACATTTCGTCAATTAAATCATAGTCTAAGATTTTTCAAGTTAATGTTTCTAAAGACTTATATTTTTTATTTTGATTTTTATTACAACTAATCAATTTTTATCCCCAATAAACAATTTTTATATGTATCACTTTTTATCCAAATTCACCACTCATATTTTGAAGTTACAAGTAACAAAAGAGTAATAATTCCTTAAAAGCAACATATTTAGTAGAAAACTATGGGATCCATAGAGGATGAAAGGAATCACTCGACAATCGAATGAGCAACTAATAAACTTTTACCTCTTATGTCAGTTTGGAGGAGTGCCTGTAGAAGGCGCGTGTACATGTTCAGAGGAGCACGTATGGAAGGTGTGTACGTGAGTTTGGAGGAGCGTGTATGGAGGAGTGCGTATGCAAGAAGAACGTTTGATTTTCATTTGTATTAAAGAAATAAATTAATTGAACAAGTTATTAAAGATTTAAGATAAAATATTGTTTAAAAATAGAAGATAATTTGTTTTTAGTAATTATCAACCGAGATAGAAAACTTTCTCCGAAGAAGTTTGACGAGTTTATAATATTATGCGGAGACTAATCAAGTTGCAGATGCTATGTCAAATATGGTAGTATTTCTTTAAGATTTGGGAGTTTTGTCCCAGTTTTATCTTTATATATCATGCTGACTTAAGTTTCTTACTCTTTTTCTTGTTTAGTTTTGTCCCAGCTCCAGATTTTATTTAGTTTTTTCTTGTTGAAGATCAAAAAGCTAGGCAATGAATTGATCCTAACAAATTTTCTTAACAAAACATGGCCATGAAATCAATACCAGCATTTGTCATATTGTCTTTCATATGGTTTTTGCAGCACATACTGTTACTTTTTTGTATACTTATCTGCCACATTTTCAATCGTTTTCTGTCAATAAAAGTATAGATAGACAACTCGAAAGAAATGTTCCAATACCTTGATACCAAAATACTACCCACTATTGAATCAATGCTTCAATTTCAGTTGAAATATTGCAATGTGAATAAGTATATAGTTTTTGAAGTTTTATAGTCCCACATCGGTTATATTTGTTTCATGAACCAACATGAGGTGTTATAAATAAGAAGGTAGAAGCGGCATAGAAACTTGCCTTAAACTAATGAGTAAGGAAAACAAAGCGAACTGGTGGGAGCCGGTCGCAGCATCTAACAACATGATGCAATGATTTTTGGAGGGGTAATAGGCTGGCCGTGTGTTGACGCTGCTTACTTTTGCAGAACTCATACGTGCGGGCCTCCCTTACCCAACCCCCAATCTTAGTTTCAATTTTTTTTCTTCTTAAAATTATACAAGTCTAACTTTATTAAGTCTCAATAAATAATTGTTGTTTTAGTTAGTGGTTCCATTTTCTAACGTAAAAAAAAGATATGCTCTCTCTAAAAGAAAAAAAATTCGTTTAGTGGTTCCATTTTCTTCGATTGAATTTTTCTGTCAATTTGTGTAGTCGATTTTAAATCAAGCTGTTTTTAGACATGGAAGAACAATTATGCTTCTCAGGTTCTCTTTTGAGCGTGAATGAACTTGCTAGGATGCCTTTGTGTGCGCCTCAGCATGAAGTTACAAAGGTTGTTTCTGATTTGGCTTCCGGTGAAATAGTTGTCGATAAGTCGGGTGCTAGCTTGGTTCCCAAAACAATCAATATTGTTGATGATGTTGATACAATTGCAGCTAGAAACTTCACCACACAATCTAAATTATCTTTCACTCAAGCAGTGACCAACAACACAAATTTCACAATCACCGATTTACCTCAGCCATGTATGAAAGGTGACTCCATTTCAATCAAAATCTCCGAGAATGAATACACCAAAGGAGTTGAAGAATGTAAAAGTATCCTCTATGGGAGGTTGATTTTGAAGAAAGGAGAGAAAGCTCCAATATCAAAGCAACTTCATGAAACCTTGATTCCCCTTTGGAAAATCAATAACTGGAAGATTGCTCCAATGGGCAAAGGTTTCTTCGAATTTGAATTCTCAACTATTGAGGAAATGCGCTCCATTTGGTCGATGGGTTCCTGAAATCTCAAATTTGGAATCCTTCGCTTGTTGCAATGGGTTCTTGACTTTTGCCCCGACGCTCAGAAACAATCTAATGCCCAGGTTTGAATTCGTTTCTCTGATCTCCATTGGGAATATTGGAGGGAAAAAACTTTAATTGAAATTGCTTGTGTTGTTGGTATGCCTATTACTTTAAATGAACCTACTAGACATAGAGTATTTGGTCACTATGCTAGGCTGCTTGTTGATGTTGATTTATCAAAACCTCTTCATAACAATATTTTAGTCGAAAGGGAAGGGTTTGCATTTCATGTTGGTGTTGTCTATGAAAAACATCCTGAATATTGTAATACCTGTCAGACTTTAGGTCATCATATATCTCAATGTAACAAGTTGAAGCATGGAAAAATGGTTGCAAGTAATAAGCAGGATAAACCTAAAGCGCAAGAGACTGTGATAACAAAAAAAATCCACTAATCACGGTGAGAAAAACCCTAAAATTGTTGCTTCCCCTTTGCCTTATTTAGTAGCAAATGCAGAAATTTTAGATACAAACATCGAGAGTCTCGCCACTAAAAATCATGATGCTGATCTCATTCCCATTGTGGAGTCAGATCAAAGAAATATTGATAACATTCGTGATGAAGCATCTGATGCAAACTTAGTCGACACTCTTTGTCGTGAAGAGTTAAACGAGGATGTGGTACCGATGAAGAATGCTCAGGAAGATCTTGGTAGGGCCATAGTGGCGACATACCCCGATTTGTCACACTTTAGTGAAAATGTTATTCATGACATGCAAGTTTTAGGGCTTGTTCCTACTGTGGCCCAACAAACTATGGATTTTCTGAGCGATTCATGGGCTAACATGGGTCAGAAGGAAGATTTTGTTAATTCAGACTCAAATCAACAATTTCAGTTGGTGATTCTAAAGAAAAAGATAAGTAAAATAAAGTGACACTCTGAGACTAGCAAAGGGTTTAAGGTTGGGGCCTTCAACCGTTCGCCTTGCTAGTAATTGGGTTTAATGTTGCTCCTCTACATTCTAGTTGTTTCATCTGTTCTGCTTTATTTATTTTTTCTTTTCTTTTATCCTCGAGGGTTTTGGTTTATGTCCCCCCTCTTTTGTATTTTTTTCTATCTATATATTTCAAGGTGTTGCAGCTGGAGATCCCTCTGCACCCTTTATTTTGCCTAAAAAAAAAAAAAGT